>JAABUV010000542.1_pt1 | contig 56887 bp, 69 predicted proteins | sample 5559971 | NCBI WGS metagenome assembly JAABUV01 (sample SAMN10711881, study PRJNA513362) | rock metagenome | isolation source: Antarctica rocks | place: Antarctica: Victoria Land, Knobhead nord | collected 2015-12-19 | reverse complement strand
CAACAGGCCTGGCCGCGCCAGCAGCGGCAGGGCGCGCACCACGCGCTCGCCGTCGCGGAAGCAGTGCGTGCGCTGCTGCAGCGCCAGCGCGCCGCCCGCGCCGGCGCGCCAGACCGCGGCGTGCACGCGCGCGTACGCTGGCAGCACGGCCTGCGCGGGGGCGTGGCGCCCAGTCGCAGCGGGCCACGCCACATGCAACACCTCACCGGTCGTTTGGGAGTCAGCTTTCATCCAGGCCAACAGCGTGGCCCTGACGAGCGCTGGCACTGGAGCTTTGACCCTGGCGGCGGCGCACCCGCTGCAGCGCCGGGCAGTCCAGCGGCGTGGTGAACGCGGGCGCCACAAACTGCCCGCGCGCCGGCGAGCGGTACAGGAAGTGCTGCAGCGGCGTCGTGCCCGCCGGCCCGCCGCCCGCCGGCGCCGGCAGGTCCGGCAGGCGCACGCGGCCGCCGCCCGGCGCGGCGGCCGCCGCCGCCACGGCCTGCGCCGTGCGGCACCGGGCTGGCACATGCCTTCTCGCATGGCGAGGAGGTCAGCGGGTTCTGGCCCAGGGCCGCAGCCGTCAGCGCCGCCGCCCGCAGTTGCGCCGGCGTGCCAGCCATATCGCACCGCATCAATGGCACGCATGTCAGCGCGCCGTAGCAAGCAAACACTGCTGGAAAGCACAGTTCCAACGTCCCGGCTATCTCAGCCACCCGAGGAACAGCAATGCAAGCACCAGAGCCCATGCGACTCCCAGGCGCGGTCGGGCGGGGCACCTGCAGGACGCCGCCGGCGTCCAGCTCGCCCCGCAGGCACGCGGCGGCGTCCGAGAGCGCGAAGAACGCGTCCGCCTGCGCCGCCAGCAGCACCAGGCACGTGCCCGCCGCCTGCGCGCCCGCGCGCCGGCTTCCTCGGGCGGCTGACTGCAACTGCATCCGTTGCCTCGGCAGCCACGGCAGTCCACGCAGCGTGTGCAGGGACTCCCCACAGGCAAAGGCTCCCACAGTGGTGACCTGCACTCTGTGTTTCACCAGTGGAGGTTCTGAGGCGCGGGAAGAGCCACATTATGTGGCGCGCTGCCAGCGGGCACAAGCTAGGCCCAGAAACCAAGTCACAAGGGGCAATGCCCCGCGGGACATAGGGCAGGACTGCTGCATGGCGGGGCTCTGCAAAGCGGGCGGCTGGTAGAATGGGCGCGCGCCGGGTCCAGGTAGGCCACGTACGCGTGCAGGAAGGCGGACGCGTTGTAGCGCGGCAGGCAGACCGGCGAGAACGACTCGGCCGCCGCAGCGAAGCTGCCGGTGCGCCGCACGAAGCTGCTGAGCAGCAGCAGGTCGGCCGCGTCCAGCGGCGCCGCGCGAGGCTGCGCCAGCGCGGCCACCAGCTCGCCGGCCAGCAGCAGGCCGTACAGCGCGCCCGCCGCCTGCGCGCCGAGGGTGTAGCGTTGGGTGGGCGGTATGCCAAGTTTGTATTGCATGCGTGTGGGGAGGTACTGCAGCACTTGTCGTCTGGCGCGCAGGGCGACCCTGCCCCTCCAGCGGCTTGTGGCCTTATATCAACGTAACGTGCAGGACTATGCGTGTGTGCCAAGCAAAGACCACCAATAGCAGATGACAGCATTACTAGCATGCGTGCAAGGAGTCGACGTCTGCCACATGCTGGATACCCGCTCAATACGCACCAGCTGCAGCGCAGACACGAGGTCACCTCACGCACACAGCGCAGCACGTCTGAGGAAGGAAACTCCCTAACTTTCCATACATGCAAGCAGGAGCGCCTGCAAGAGGCCGCGCGCGCACCTTCACGGCGGCCTGCAGCGACACCAGCGCCGCGTGGCGCAGCGGCGCGGCCAGCGGCAGCGGCGCAAACGCGCCCAGCATCGCGGACGGGTCGGTCTCAAACGAGTGCACGAACGCGCGCAGCATGTCCTCCGTGCCGCCTGCCGCGCGAGCGACAACTCTGCCTAATAATGGAAGTGGTGGCCAAAAAAAAAAAAAGAAAAAAAAAAGGGGGGGGACGAAAAGCAGGCATGGCCTGTGCCCCTCCTGTTCAGCATGCACTGAGGTGCAAAAGCCTGTGGCAGTAGATGGCCGCACCCAAGCGGCCGACGCTGCTCAGCCCGCGTACCAGCGTGCGATGCAATCTGTCCGTCAGCCTGGCCACCAGGTGCATGCATGGCGCGCCATCTTCTTTTCAACACGCCGGCTGCAGTCCCCCTCTCTGCAGTCCTTCTACTCTCCTGACATCATGTCGACCCAAAGTCAGTGTCTTTGGCCGCGCGCAGCGCGCACCGAGCAGCCGGCGCGGCTCGAAGCGCGGATTGCGCGCGAGCGTGCGGTCGAAGCCGTCAGTCAGGATGGCGACCAGGTGGTCGTGCAGCAGGCCCAGCTGCGCCGCCAGCGCGCCGGCCGGCTCGCCCGTCGCGGCGGCGGCCACGAGGTACAGCGGCCCGCGCTCCAGGAACACGATCGTGTGGCGGCCCGCCCTGCGGGGGGTTAGGGCTAGGTCAAATTGCTCGGCGCCATGGCTCCTGCCTGCGCTTGGCCACAGCGAGCGGCCCGCGCTCCAGGAACACAATTATGTGGTAGTCGGCCCTGCGGGGGGTAAGGGGTAGGTCGGACTGCTCGGCGTGGTGGCTCCTGCCTGCGCTTGGCTAGAGCGGCCAGCAAGGCCACTTGCACTGCAGCATAAAAAACCACCCGCGGCAAAAACCACCCGCGGCTTGCATTGGTGCTGTCTTTGTGAGGCGGCGGCGGCCATGACCAGCAGCGAGCACTGCGGGCGCTGGGCTCTGCGGCGGCCTGCGCTGGCAGCGCAAATGGGGCCCAAACAGGAGCGGGGCCGCTCCGCATCGAGCAACACGCACATCTGGCCCTTGGACCACGGCAGCACAGCGCACAGGTGGCAAAACGGGCACCAGCATGAGGGGCGCACCCCAGCGGCGGAGCGGGCGGCAGCCGCGCACACGCACGCAAGCACCCGCAGGCAAGGCACCCGACCACTTCGAGCACCCCCACACAGAGCACGGCAGTGGCACGCGGCAGTACTCAGAGCTTGATGTGGCCGCGTGGGCGCACCGGATGCTGCGCATGGCATCGCCGCGCGTCTGCGCAAACGCGAGCATTGCGTCCACGATGGCCATGAAGCCGACGAGGGCATCCTCGCGCCCATGCAGCGTCCAGACCGGCCGCCCCGCGTTTGTGAGCACGAACACATGCTTGCGGTGCGCGCGCCAGTCTGCGCTGGCAGCGTCCTCCTCATCGGCCGGCCCGGACGCGCCGGCCGCCGCGCGCCGCAGCGACGCCGCATGCGACGCGCCTGCGGCGTCCTCGCCTGCCGCGCGCCCTGTCTGGTGTGAACCCAGTGAACCTACTGAGAGGGCATGCGCATGCACGACCGCAACGGCTCGGCTGTAGAATCACGCGAGTGTGTCGTGTGACCCGCGCGCTGGTCCGCGCCAGCGCCGCCCCTCGTCCGCCGCCCCTGCCGCGCCGCCCGCGCCCGCCCGCGCCGGCGGCAGCAGGCGCTTGGAACCTGCACACCTTGTTCCCGGCTGTGGCCCCCGGGCGCCGCTACCGTCCTGGCAAGCAAGCCTGCCCCTCCAACAGCCCTTCGGGGAGAAAGAGACCATCACGACACAAGGCGCGGGCGCCACCGTCGCTGTCGCCACGGAACGAGGCAGCCTCGCTCGCGGCCACCAGGCTAAAGCCGTCGTCCGCGTCGCCGGCCGCCGCATCGCCGCCGGACTCGTCCCCGCCGCCCGCTGTGCTCGCGCCCGCCGACGCCGTCGGGCCATTATCCGCATCCCCAGCGTCGACGTGCGGGGCGTCGGCGGCCGCCGGCGCGGCGCGCCCGGTGGCCGCCCCGTCGCCCGCCTGGCCGGACGCGTCAGGCGCGGCCGCGGCGCGGTCAGACCCTAGCCCTGATCCCCGGGCCCCAAAGTCCAGCACGTGCCCCAGCGCGTCAGCCTGCGCACCACCGCTGCCGCCGCTGGCCGCTGGCTGTGCGGCGCGGCCCGCGCCTCGCGCGGCGCCGCTCTCCTCCACGGCCGCCGCGCCCGCCTCTGGCGATGCAGGCTCGCCGGCTCGCCTGGCGGCGTGCGCTGCAGGCTGCAGAAAGCTGTTAGCTGTGCCGGCCGCAGGGCTCGCTCGGAGGTCGTTGGCGAGGGCGGCCCGCGCTGCTGGCCTTGCCTCGGCGGCGGCCGCCTGCGCCGCGCCGGCCCCGGCCGCGCCGGAGGCCTGCGGCACGCCCGCGGCCGGCGGCAGGTCGTGCGGGGACACGAGCGACGGCGCCGGCGCAGTCGCGTTCTGGCTCACGGGCAGCTCCGCGGAGCTCGCCCCTGATGTCGGGCCGGACCCTGCCGCCGCCCGTGCGCCTGCCCCGGGGCCTGCATGCGCGTCGCCACCGCCTGACGCCCACACCGCCCACGCGAACGGGGACGCACGCGCGCTCTCGCCGCCGCCGCCCGCCGGGGCGCCCCGCGGCGGCGCAGTGGGTGCGCCAGCTGGCTCGCCCGCATCTCGTGCGCTGGCGGCGCCCTGCGCCGCGGCACGTAGAGACTCCGGTCCCCTCGCAGCGTGTCGCGGCTCCTCCGGCTGCGATGCGGCCGGCCCTGCGCCGGATCCTGGCGCTGACCCTGGCCCACGAGTGCTCGCTGCCGGGTCAGAGTCACAGACGGGCCTGGCAGCGCCGCCGGCGGGCCCCTCCGACATGGCCGACGCCAGGCTGCCTGTCGCCGAGACGAAGCTGGCGTCCGAGGCCGCGCGGCAGGGCGCGTCGCGCGCGTGCGGCTCCGCGCCGGGCTCCTGCGGCGCGGCGCGGCCCTGCGCCGCGCCCCCGCCGTCCGCGGCGGCCGCCTGCGGCTCCCGGAGCGACCCCCCGGGCGCCGCGTCGCCCTCCTCCTGCCCCTGGGCCCTCCCCGTTGCGGGACGGGCCGCCGCGGCCGCATGCGCCGCCCGCTCAGCCGCGCCGCCACGCTGGTCGCTCGGCGCAGCGGCCTCCCCGTCCGGCTCGCCGCCCTGATCGCCTGGCTCAGGCGGCGCTGCGGCGGCGTCGCCGCGCTTCCGCTGATCTGCGCTCTCCGCTTCCTCGTCGCGAGGCGCGGCCGCCGCCTCGCCTCCCCGCGGCCCATCACGATCCCCCGCAGGCAGGGCTGCGACGGCGGGCGCCTCTCTCTCGTCGCCCGGCTGCCCTGCGCGCTCGGCCTCGCCTTGGGGCTGAGCCGCCGCAACCGCGGAGGCCGCTCCTGGCTCGGCGGGCTGTGCAGCGCCCTCGCACGCGCTGGCGATCGTCGCCGTGTCGTCGCCGCTGCACTGCGCGCCTTCCTCAGCGCCCTGGCCGCCCAGCTTGGGGCGCGGGGCATCCGTTGGCGCGGCTCCGCCGCGCCCGCCGCCGACCGCGCCGCCGCTCGGGCGCTCGCTGCGGATCGTGGCCGCGGCCCGCGCGCCCGACGGCTCCGCGCCCGAGCCCGGCGCGCCCGCATGCATCTGCCCGCCGTTCGGCGTCGCATCGCCGCGCCCCGCATCTCCATTGAGGGCCACAGCGCCGCCGTCCTGCCCCTGCGCAGCGGCCGAGGCTGGCAGGTTCTCCGCTGCGGTGGAAGCGCGCGCGGCGTGCGCTCGGGCCGGCGGCGGGTCCCCGGCAGCGTCGGCCCCGCCGCTCGGCCGCGCGCCGCCGCCCAGCACCGCATCCAGCTCCGCAAATGCGCGGTCCAGGTCCAGCTGGTCTAGGGTAGGGCCTGCAACAGGGTCGGGGTCGGGGTCGGCGTCGGCCGCGCCGGCCGCGTCCGCGCGCGGCTCGACGCGCCCGCCCACGTCCGCCGCGCGCGGCGCGCCGCACGCCGGCTCCTCCCCACTGTCCACGGTGTCGGGCCCTAACCCTAGGCCGCGCAGGCGCTGCGCCACGACCTCCTGCGCGGCGCCGAGCACGGTGCGTCCGGCGCCCGCCCACGCCGGCCACGCGGACCCCGGCCCCGCGCCCTCCGAGCCTGCCACGCCCTCGCCGGCCCCGCCCGCGCCGCTGTGCGCGCGCGCGCCGCTCGGCGGCCCGGCGGGGCCGCGCATACGCTCACCGCCCGCGCCCGCGTTGCTCGGTCTCGAGTGCGCCGCGCCTGGCTGCGCCGCGCCGTTGGTGTCGTGGCCCCAGGCGCTGCCGCTGCGGGGCCCGCTGGCTAGGGCCATGCAATCAGGTCCGCTGCCGCGGTCCGGTTCGCTGCCCTGGTCGGGCTCGCTGCGAGGCCGCGACGCGGCGGAGCGTGCTGGGCCGCCCGGGGCGGCGGCGTCGCCCGCGCTGCTGCGGCTGGCGCGCCGCAGGTCCAGGCCGACGAGCGGGATGGGGCGCCGCGGCTGCGCGGGGCCGGCGCTACCGGCGTTGTCGGCCGGCAGGGGCGGCCGGCTCAGCAGCGCGCCAAAGTCCCCGCCGGCCTGCAGCGCGCCGTGCTCAGCGCAGAGGATGAGCAGCCGCGCCCGCCGAGGCCAGAGGTGCGGCTCTTGCCTGGCTGCAGCGCACACTTCCTCATGATTGCCTACGTGCTTGCAAAGCTGTGACATAGGGGAGCACGCACAGCACGCTGGCAACACCAACACTACGTGTTGCGCGGTCTGCAGGATGTGGTGTAATAGCAGAGGCACCACAGAGCCCGGGCTGCATAGGAAAACAGATGCCAGCCTGGGACCAGCCCGGAACGCGTATGCAAAGAGTGCGCTTCCCGAGCAAACAAAGCAGGCAAGGCGCTGCCTGCGGCGCTGGAGGTGCGCCGGCTCCCTCCGGCGCTCCGATTGCCCTTCGCCCGTCTGCACGGCCTGCGAGCCTCGCAAGAGCGCACTTAAGCTTCACTGTTAAAGGAGTGCACAAAAGCTTTAGCAAGGTGTGCAAATCGAACGCATCACGAGGCGCGTCGCACACCCGTCGATTCTTTGTCGGGCGTCATCACGCTATCTCGCACCAAGCATCACGCCAGTGTCACCAGCACTCTCACAAGGCAGGAGCCCGAGGAGTCCGGCCCTCGTCTTGTATCAAGCATCCAAACACCTAGAATACTTGCTCCAGCACCTGTTGACATCAGACCGCTACAAACGCTGCCTGAGACTCTGCACTACTTGCACTACTTGGGCGCAAGACCCTAGCTTGAGCCCTGGTTGGGGAAGGCCTGCCGAGCAGCTGGGCTGCTGAGTGCAAGCTGCAAGTGCACCGAAGTCCACCGAGCGGTGCAACGTGTGACCTGGCAGAACGAACTGCGGCTGAGATACTGCGGCTGTGATAGGGAGATGGTCCTTGGTGGAGGTCTGGATTACTCGCACCTTTCTGTGTCTACGTAGAGGGGCCTTTGGGTGTACGCTGCTTGCTGGGCCCTTTGGGCCCTGGCCAAGGTGCTGTGCACCAGCTGATGGGGTTTCCACCAAAGCACACGCCCCCGCGCTCGTGCGCAGCCGCCGTCGCGCCAGACGCGTGCTGCTCCTCCGCCGACAGCGAGCAGAGCGGCTTTGCCGGCCGCGCGAGCCCGAGCAGCGTGAGCGCGCTGCCGGCGCCGGCAGCCGGCCCGCCCGCGCCAAAGTCCGCGAAGCGCCGGCGCGCGGAGGCTGCACTGCACAGCGCGCACAGCGCGCCGCGGGGGAAGAAGGCCAGGCCGGCCGGCATGAGCGGCGCCGGGCCGCTGCAGCAGGGCAGATGCGTGTCCGTGCCGGCGTGCGGGTGCGCGGCTGCGGGGCCCTTGCTCTGTGTCAGCAGCGCTGTGTCTGCAACAGCCGGCGGCAATGATAGGCTGTGCGCTTTGGCCACCGCTCTGCTGCTGAGTGGTTTATCCACAGTAAGGCAGCGGGCCGGTGCGGCCAGACGTGACCCGGCGCGCACGCGACCCCGCATACCTGCCTGGCGGCCAGGTGCAGCGGGGCCGCCTCATGGTGCAGCCTGGAGCTGGCGCTACCCCACGTGGACTGGAGCGCCGCGTTCGGGCAGGACCCCGCAGAGCCAGCGGCGCCGCCCGCGCGGGCGGTCACCGGCGCGGCGCGCGAACCGCCGGGCGCGGCCGCGGACGGCGCGCGGGGCGGCCGCGCCGGCGCAGCCGGCTGCAGCCGGCTGAGCCTGGCCGGCGGCATGGAGGTGATGGTCGTTGAGGATGCTGCGCAGCTGCCGGCGGCGCTCGCCGCGCTGCGCGCCTCGATGGAGGATCCGCTAGTTGCCATCGACCTGGTGAGTGCGACGCGCATGCGGGGGGGTTGCCTTTGAAAGTGCGTGCTGGCAGTGCAGTGCAGGGCCCTCCTGTGGCCGCTGACCTGGCGCGCGCCTGGGCATGCGGGCCGCCCTTGCGCACAGGGGCCGGCAGGCGTCTGCACAGGCGGCGGCGCAGCCTTGCGTGGCGCTGTGCGTTGAGCGCCTTTGTGGCCAGGGCACAACTGCAGGTCTCCTTTTCCGCAAACAGACTGCTTCATCAGTTCAGATATGTTAAAAAAAACAGAAGGGGGTTCCTGCCAAGGCACACCTCATGGCGCAGGCAACAGCCTGACCAATGTGCTTTTGGGCAATGAGCAGCGGGTGCGCGAGCAGCGCCCGACCGCGCGCAGGAGTGGCGGCCTGACTTCGGGCCAGTGGCGTCCAACCGCGTGGCGCTGCTGCAGCTGGCGTCCGCGCGCCTGGCGCTGCTCGTGCGGACCTGCCGCATGCACTTCCGGCTGCCGCCCGCGCTGGCCGACTTCCTCAGGCGCGCGGCGGGCCAGCCGTGGCATGCTCATGCTCGTGAGCGCTGCGCACATGCCCGCAGTTCCTGCAGAGCAGGGCGCGCGGGGCTGACGACATCGCGTACCCCAGCCCGCGAGCTCGCGCGCTGCCAGCTGCTTGTCCTGCCGCCAGTGATGTTTGGAGTGTGTGATGGCTCAAGCCCTTTTGCAGCGTGCCCTGGCGGCGGCCCTGGGTGCAGACCTGCCTCACGCATGGCAGCATGCTCATCTTGCCCTTGCAGCAAGTCAAGAAAAGCCGCGCTGTGCTCTTTACAGGGACCCTGCGGTTATGCTGGTCGGCTTTGCCTGGGCCGGGGCCGACGAGCGCAAGATGGTCGGCACGTTCGGCATGGGCCGCGCCGGCTTCGGCTGCTTCGTGGACCTGCAGGTGGGCCCGCGGGCCAGCCGGGCCATGACAGCGCTTGCTGCAGAGTTGAAAACCTGTTTGCGAGTAGGTTCCTTCAATCATGCCAGCAACCTGTGCGCTAGTAGGTTCCTTCAATCATGCCAGATCTCAGATGGATCGACGTGATGGGGAGCCCGCGCTGGGCGCTTGCCTGATACCCGCCGACCTGAGGTATCAACCCCGGGTGTGTGTCACAGGGCAGCGCATGCGCCTGTTCAAGCAATTCCGACGTGTCCGCGCAGTATCCCTGGGGCCTGAAGGCCAGTCTGTGGCAGCGGCGCGCATCACAGGGCGCCGCCTGCCTGCAGGCTGCTGAGGCCGCGTGGGTCCTATTCAAACCTTGGTAAGAAGAACCTTGAGAAGAACTTCAGAACTTTGAAGAAGAACTCGCAGGAGGTGGCGGCGTGCGTACCCTGACCCTGTGCTAAGGTCGCTCGGCTACTACCCAGAACTGCGCTCTGAAAAAGCCCTTCGCGCGTAGGAGGTGGCGGCGGCGCTAGGCTACAGCAACTACGGGCTGCGCGCGCTCGCGCAGCGCGTGCTGGGCGCGCAGATGCCCAAGGCGGCCGCGGTGCGGCCCCCGCCCGCGCCGGCGGGGTCGGGCGCCCGCAAGGCAGTGTGGCGCGCGTGACGCGGGGGCGTACGAAGGCTGTGAGCGCGCTCCATGCGTGCTTGCGCCTGCCGCAGGAGCTTGCTGCGCTCGGCGCCAGTAGGGCTGAGCCTTGGGGTCGCACCGCATGGCGGCAATGTCCTGATCGCGATAGACTATGTGCGGTTTTAGTTCCCTGCCAGCCCTGCCAAGCGCGCACCCTGTCGCATGCCACGTTGGCAACTCTGAGCAGCGCGAGGCCGCAGACGTCGTGAGTGCTGCATGCATGCGGGGCCTAGGGGCGCATTTTTTTTAGCCTAACGTGTGCAGCTCTCTTGTGAGTCTCACAACCCCTGTCCGAGTGCGTTCGCTGCGCCCAGGTGACCATGAGCAACTGGGAGGCGGCTGGCGGCCTGCGCGCCGCGCAGGTCCGCTACGCCGCGCTGGACGCCCTGGTGCGCGCCACCCCTCAGAGGCGCCGCGCGCCGGCGCGGTCCTGCAGCAGCTGTTCGCGGGCGCTGTTCTGGTCTTGGGGTCAGTGTGACAGCTCCTGAGGAGGCAGTTGTGTGGCTGGCGGTGCAGCTCAGGGGAGTGCTTGTCTGGGGCCGTGTCAGTGGCAGCAGCCAGCATGCCAACGTGCAGTGTGTGTTTGCTCGTGAGTCATGCTCGTGGCGAAGCAGAAGACCTGACAGCAGCGTTGTTTTGGCGGAGGAAGCCAGACTAGGGGTTGAAACCAGGTTATATCCTGCACGCAACGCCCTGATGTGCGGCAGCGCCTGCTCCCCTCCCCCGGGCGGCCGGCATGCCTGGCCGGGCCAGGTGCCGCGTAGGGGTCTTATGTGTAGTAGGTTTCGTGGTTTATGCAACAGCGTCATGTGCGGCAGCGCGTTGGGCCCCCTACGGTGGCCGACCAGCCTGGACCGGGCTGCTGCGTGGGTCTCACTAGTGAATTGCTTCTTGTCCATGCAACACCCTGGTGGGCGGCAGCGCGTGGTCCCCCGGGTGACCAGCCAGGCGCTGCGTACTTCTTGTCAGCGTATTCCTTGTCAGTGTTAGATTTCATGTCCACGCAACAGCCTGATGGACGGCAGCGCCGGCCGCGCAGGTGGCTGGCCAGGTGCTGCGCGGGCTGCGCCTGTGGCACTCCTCGCCCTCGCCTTGCGCCGCATGCCGGCAGCCGCTGGGCGCGCTCGCGGCGCAGCCCCTGCTCAGGCGCGCAATTACCCCATTTATTTCTGTGTCAGAGGCGTGGCGCTCAGGGAGCCAGTCATAGCCGCGGACAACACCAGAAAACAACATCGCTCAGGCCAAGGAGGTCGGTAGAAAGACTTTCCGCCCTAACACGTTAGTTGATCATGCCTGTGTGCGGTGCATGCATTGAGGCGCGTGTCAAGATCCCTGTGCTATTGCTAAGTGGCAGCCGCTGTGTGGTCGGCACCCTAGCCCGCCAGGTTCTAGCCTGTCTCATGCAAAATGCATGCTGGCAGCTATCGAGTTGATAAGGCGCACTATTGTGCACTGCGCAAAGCTAGCCAGAGCCAAGGGCGTTTGGCAGCTCACTTGCGATGGCCGGACCTCCACAACGCTTGCCTGCCAAGTTTGCACAACTGGACACCACCTACGAGCTGGCCTGCTGCCGCGTGTACTGGCCTCTGCCGCGTGACCATGTGGCAGCAGGCCAGCTCGCAGATGATGTCCAGCAGTGCGAACTGGCAAGCAAGTACTGTGAGGCGTTGTCTGTCAGGAGTGAGGTAGCCATACGCCATTGGCTCTGGCTCTGGCGAGCTTTGTTCAGCTCACAACAGTGCGCCTTGTCGACTCGAGAGGTGCACAGCCTGTGATGTTACAAGTATAGTTCCGTCAGGGTGCGCAAGTGAGAGATGTAGCGGCGCGTCGCGGCGACAGCCTGCGGCATGGCGCAGGTGCCAGGCGGCGGGGTGCGGCCGGCGCTTCACCTCGGTTAGCGCCATGCTCGCGCACGGGCGCAGCCTGGGGCACCAGAGCTCGCTGGCGCTCTGCGGCACGTGCGGGCGGCATACGTGAGGCGGGCACATCTCGCTGCAAGGGCGCGTGTGCGGCACCGCGCACATAAGTATGACAATGTGTGGGACGCGTGTATGGTCGGGTCGCCTGCATGACCTGGGCGCCCGTAGGGGCCACCATTGAGGCAACGTGCATGTCCCCGCATAACTACGGTCTGCATGTTGCATCGAGTTGTGCGCCCCGCGAAAGCGTGGCGCGCTTGTCTGCCCCCACATTGAGGATGTCTGTCATGTAAAAAGTCCCGCCTCGCATCAATGGCTTTCTCTCTCCGTGATTTGCCTGCCTTGACCTCATTGCCCCCCGCGTTCAGTTCAAACGACGTTTTCGTCTTTGCCAAGAGGATGTGCCGTGAGGATGCTCAGCCTTGCTGGCACACCTTGAAACAGCTGTGTTTCTGGTCGGTGTTGGTTCAACATGGAGCGGTGTTGCTCTGGAACGTTGCTGTGCATTTGCAATTCATGCTTGTGTGAGTTACATGATGTGCTTTCGCCAAGTAATAGCCTTCAACAGTACAAATGATGCAGGTGTAGGCATCAGCAATTGTGAGTGAATATGCTACAGGTAGGCAGCATGCTCTAGATATGCACTGCAGTAGAAACAAAGTGCGCTTGCGCACTTGCAGAGTGCATGGGATGCGGACGCGCATCCGATGTTTGCATCCAGACATTGTGTGCTGTTACAGTTGACTGCACACCCAGCACAGTGTGCCAGAGCAGCGTGCAAACAAAACTGCCACAATGCATGGAAGCCGCAAACGAAACCGTGCGATGCACCATAAACTACACTGATGATAAAATGCGGCAGAAGCCTCAAGCATGTCCCTGTGCGAGACGCTTGCTGCACGCGACGCCGCATGAGGCCCCTAGTAGCGGACCATGACAGAGCAGCCATCATACAGCCTGGACGTGTCGATGTCGGTCCCCAGGTGCTCGCCCTCGAAGAACTCGAGCACCTTCTGCACGAGCGCACAGGCGCCTGGCCGCGCGCGCACACCGGCTCAGCCGCAGGCTGGCAAGGTAAGGTCCTGCCTGGCATGCTCATTGCCCGCCGTCCCGGGCCCGCATCTGTGTGCCGGCGCTCCGCTGAGTTGTACAGGACCACAGATACAGGCGCGCTTGGGCGCAGCAGGGTCACCACACTTACAGGGAATAATGCCCAGTGTATGGATGAGCCTGCACTCGAGGATGGTGTCCCGGCAGTGATGACTGCCATTAGGTGGACCAGGATCCGCAGAGAGCAGACGGGCAGGCCAGGACGCAGCAGCACAGAGCCGCTGACCTCTTGCTATCGTTTGACCGCCATTATTTGCGCTATGCGACCACTTGCCTACCATCCTGTCATTGTAATATATCCTGGAGCAGTAATGGTAGCATGCGCACCGCCGGGCACGTCCGACTCCACGTTGAGCACGAGCAGCGGGTCGTGCAGGCTGGACCGCAGCAGCACCCAGCCGCGCCGGCCCTCGCCCTCGTCCACGGCCACGCGCCAGCCCTCCCAGTTCTCGGCCTCCATCGCCCAGCCGCCCGCGCCGCCCGCCCCGGCCTCCACCCAGGCCTCAAATTTGTCCAGCACCGCCGCGCCCTGCGCCTGGAAATCCGGCGCCTGCGCCCGCATCGAGAAACGCCGAGTCTTTGGGACTGTTGGGTGGAAGCGCGCGGGCTGCGCACGGGCGAAGTTGAGATGCTAGCGGTCGCATGCTGGCCTAAGGCAGTTGACGTGACGGTTTGTGGAAGTCCGCCATCAGCTGTGTGCGATGGTGCGAAAGGGTAAGGGTAGGGTTAGGGTCGGGCCGCGCCTTGAGCTTGAGCCGGAACTCGCGCGCCTCGGCCGGCTCGGGCAGCTGGCGCAGCAGGTCGGCGGCCACGTCCTTGCCGCGGCCCTCCAGCGCGCGCTGGACCATGAGGATCACGATCTGGCTCGCGCTGTACGTGCCGTCGTCCAGGTAGTAGTTCTCGCGCATCGCGCCATGGCCGCTGCGGCCCCGCGCGCATGGGGGGTCGCCGGTCAGCGCGGGCGGCGCGCTGCCGCCGTGCAACCCGGCCACAGCTTGCCGGCGCGCGCTAGGCCGTCAGGGCCGGCGCTCCGGGTCGGTATGCCTCACGCGCGGTCGTGCGCACAGCAGGTGTTGCGGCAGGCCCGCTGCAGCCGTGCAGAGGCTCCCGTTGGCTCTGCACGGGCCGCCGGGGGTGTGGCGAGGCAACGGCCCCCAAGTACAAACTTACGCATAGGATGTCAGACTGGCTCTACAATACATCACACCTAAGAAAGAAGTTGCTGATGCCATGGCGACCGGCCGGGCGCGTCACCTGGTCTCCATCATGAGCTCGCAGTTGCCGCCCGCCTCATTCAGCTCTATGCCTTTCCCGATCACGTTCTGCCGCGCGCGCGATGGGCGCCTCTGGTCTGTTCTGTGCTCAAGCTCCCTCAAGACACGCCCTCAAGCGCCACCCAGACACCACCACGCTCTCATGACTACATGTGCGCCTTCAAATGAGTTCTGACGCGTGCGGTGCGCACTGCCTCAAACCGGTGGTCCACACAACAAGGCATGATCCCTGGCAAGCGCAGGCGCACAGCGCTCCTGTGAGACCCAGCATGCAGAAGCCTCCAGCAAGGCGTCGGCACACGCATGCCGAAGCGGCAGCCGCGCCGGGGCGCGCGCGCCAGGCGCGGGCCGGGGCCGGCGCGCGCACCTTGTAGCCGCGGCGGAACCGGAAATGCCGCCCGCCCTGCCGCGCGCAGCCGCACAGCTGTGTGGGAAACGTGAGCGCTCCGTGCGCTGAGCAGCCAGTCATGCCGCTTGCACATTTTTTGTTTTCAGGTTTCTTGCGCGCCCCGGCATGTCACGCAGCCCACCTGGACGAGCCGGGCGCACCTGGGCAGTGATGAACTCGGTCAGGCCGTTGCTGGTCACGCTGTCCGTCACGATCGTTGTCCCCTGGTACTTCCTGCGCGCGGCGCGCGCCGCGCCCTCAGCAGCCGCCCCGCTCGCCCGTCGCTCGCCGCACTGGTGGCGCCCCGGCCAGTGAGTCGCCGGCGGCCGGCGGGGGAGCGCCGCAGGGTGCTCACCATAATCCCCTATTCCGTGTACCCTAGAATCACGCTCGGCGCGCCTTAGCGTAATGTATGCCATGAGCGCGATGTAGCGGTTGGAGTTGATGGGCGCGCCGGACGCGGCGACGACCGCCGAGCGGTCCACATCAGTGTCCACAACGATGCCCAGGTCCGCCTGCCGCCGCGCGGCCAGAACCCTCGGCCGCCAGGGTCGGCTGCTGCAGCCGGGGCACGGATTCAGGTCAGGGGCTCCACAGCCTGACCAGGTTCATCGCCGGCGCTCTGCTAGCGAGCGCGCTGGCTGCCGAGCCCTGACCTCCCGCGACACAGGCAAGGCAGCCAGATGCGGGGTCCTGTCGCCCACTCCCTTCCGCGCTCTAGCAGGACCCGGACCGCCTGCAGCGGGTGGCTGCGCTCGCGTCCGCTGCTGGCCCAGACAGCCGGCCAAACAGCCAGCATGGATACCTAGATCGCGCCGAGCCGCGGACCTTGCTGCGGATGACCGCGCGCGCGCCGGCGGCCATCGCGCCCGCGTCCTCCGGGTTGGGCACATGGTTGGGGAACCAGCCGTCGGGGTCCAGGAACTGGCTGCCTGCGCGGCGCTCCTGGTCATTGATACAGCACATCGGCAGTTTCCAAGGACAGAGCGGGGCGTGTTATGTGGGGTTGGGCACATAGCTGGCCGTCGGGGTCCGGGAACTGGCTGCCTGCGCGGCGCTCCTGGTCGCTGGCACGGCGCGTCGGGGGGCTTCCCAGCAGCCGGCGCGTCCCGGCGCGGCTGCAGACGGCAGGCCGGGCGGGGGGCCCAGCCTGGTGGCCGCTCCACGCCTCGTGCTCACATGCTCATACGCTCATACCCATCCTCACATCGTTCCCTGAACTTATGACCTCAGCAAGGATCCCCACGCACAGCTTGCTGCAAAAGTTGGTCATGTGCTGGCATGGTGTTACGCTCTGGCTGCCTTTGTCTGTTGCCTGCACGCAGCAGCGGCTGTGCGTGTGGCCCGCCTGTGCAGACAACGGGTCCCCGCACCGCTGATGTCTGCACCAAGCGGCGCCAGCACATCCGTCGCCAGGAAGCCGCCGGAGCCGTTGCCTGCGCGCCCCACAGATGCTCGCCCCTGCCCTGATCCACCTGTCCTGCTCCTACACAGCCATTCCAGAGCTGCAGCATGCTCGCCAGGCCCTTGCACCATCGTGGGAGCTGGCGCCACACAGCGCACTGTCGGAGAGGGCTCACTCCCACCCCCAGCAGGTCATCCACTTTGCGTGACACATGGCCTGCCGCAGGCGTCCTAGAGCGCACGCTCCGGCATCACCGGCTGCCGAGACGCAGCGGCTGGGCGGCTAACCCTAACCCTAATCAGCGCGCCCGCGTCCACGATGACGTGGAAGCCCTCGAGCGGCCGCTCGTAGTTGCTCGGGTGGCTGATGCCCTTCTGGATGATGCTGCGCAGGTGCGCCGCATACACGGGCATGAAGTCGACCTGCGCGGCGTGCGCCGCGCGCGTGAGCGATCCTTCTGACCTGCGCGGCCCATGCGCCATCCGGACCCACCGACGCAGAAAAAGAGTAGGACTACTGCCCCGCTGCCACGATGCTGCCCAGACATGCTTGGGTGCCGTTCCTGTGCCTGACGCCACCTTGCATGTCAAGCAGGCCGCGAGCAGCGAGCTGAAACAGCGTGCGCACAGAAATACGCATGAGTGGCACAGGCTCTCCGCGCTGCACGGGCTGCGCACGTACTCGATGAGCGCCGGGCTGGAGTGCAGCGCGCACGACAGCACGAACGCGTCGTCCTGGTACGCGCCGGCCGGGTCCAGGTTGGGCGCCTCGGCCGCCGCGTGCTCCGCCGCGGCCGCCTTGAGCAGCACGGCGATGTCGGCCTTCTCGAAGCCGCCGTCGCGCGTGAAGAATTTGAAGCCATTGCGGTTGTAGGGCAGGTGCGAGGCTGTGATCATGACCGCGCCGTCGAACTCATACCCTGCCGCCCGCACGGCGCGGGCGTCAGCCGCGGGCCTTGTGGCACTGGCGGCATCATCAGCAGTCTGCCGCCCGCCAGGCGCGGGCTTCAGCCGTGGGCCTTGTGGCATTGGCAGCGGTCTGCCGCCCACCAGGCGCAGGTGTCGGCCGTGGGCCTTGCGCATTGGCAGCCCGCCGCATGGCGACAGCAGCGCCCTGGCCGCGCGGTGCATGAGCAGGTGCGGCGCTTCACAGGCTCTGCGCGCAGGACGCGCCCTGCGCCGCATTGACACCCTGCCCTGACGAACCCTGGCGGTGCTGCATGACACGAGCACCGCCAGCGTGGTTCCTCAGGCCGGAGCGCGCAGAACGCGACCTGATCCCTGCTCACACCCTGCCCTAGGCCATACCTGCGGTGATGCACGACATGAACATCGCCGGCGTGGTGGCCAGGCCGAAGCGCGCCACGCGCACGCCCTTGCTGGTCAGCCCGGCCGCCAGCGCGGCGGCCAGCAGCGGGCCACTGATTCGCGGGTCGCGGCCCACCTGCCGCACGTCAGCAGAGTCACAACAGAGAGCCTGAGCAAGCCCCAAGCGTGTCATCCATGAAATCAGCGGAGCAAGGGGGACGACTGGCTTGTGGGTGCTTACTTTGGTGGTGGTTCCTGCAATCTTGTCTGTCAGCTTCGCATGCAAGCCACATGAGTATGTGTCGGCATATGCAAGGTGCCTCAAACTGGTAGAATGTAGCAATTATGGTTGACCTAACAGACATTGCCCAATACTTTGCTCAACATGGGTAGCGTCTGCCAGTCACCTCGCCTCAGCGCGCTTAAACAGCCGGCATTACCTGGGACACCGAATGTGTTTTTTGGTGCAGTGTGTTGCCAACGGACAGTGCATGTGAGGTCCGGAGCACGGCAGGACCGCACCGACACGCGCAGCGAGGTGGTGGGCACATTAAACCGGGCAGCCAGCTGCTCGGCTAGGCCCGAGCCGATGAAAAATGCCGCCGTCGCTGTGAGGTTGCGCTTCTCGTCCGGCACGCCTGCCACAGCAGGCTGCTTGCGGCCTTTGCGCCAACTCAGCACCAAGGCAGAGGTGCCATCGAGCATGGCCTCGAGCACACCAGCCCAGCTAGGTGGCGCGCTTGACCCGTGCGGTGACACAGCCAATGCGAGGCCCCGGAAGCGGCTCGCAGGGACGCAGCTCCGAGCGCCTTGCGCGCACTCTGCCGCGCACTCGGCGGCGTGCCAGGACTGCCATCAAAGCAGAGCGCCTACGGCGCTAGCGCTCACCTTCGACCGCGACGCCGCGTATGTCGCTCCCGTTCTGCAGCCGCTTGTACAAGGGGAACACCGCGTCTGCGCCGCTGACTGCGTGCTCCGCAGGCGGCGCCGGCGCGGACACGGCCGCAGCTGCGTGTTGCACGGCCTCGCAGCGCCCCCGGACTGCGACGCAGCAGCGTGCCACCTGACCTAAACTGCCATAAGCCAACAGGCACGCTGCCTGATCGAGCAGGAGGGCAGACGTCTTGGCACAGCGAGCGTGCAGCACGTGTGCACGCAACGCAGCGCAACCCCTCATACACTTGCACGCACCAGCTCGTGAGCGACACTTGTGGTCTGGCGCGCTGTGCCTGCCAGGCCGCCTGGCACTGCCCGCTTGTGTGTGCAAGCAATGTGCAGGCAACCGGGCCGCCCGGTGCAGCCGCTGACGCAGGCACAGCACGTCCTGTCGCACAATCACATTGCCCGCCATTTCGCCGCAACAAGGCGCGCTCCACAGCTCCACAAACGTCCCCCTTCCGTATCTACAGCCCCCCGGGGTGCAAGAGCGCGAAGTTTAGGCAGAGCTGGACGCGGGCAACAGTGCAATAGGGCATGATGAGGGTCTGGTTTCTCCGTTCAAACCAGAAATACACTCCGTTCTGTATTTCTCCTTCAGCGGGAGACAGGAAGAGCGGGCACCGTCTGCGGGTGTGATGGGGCGCGTGGGGCACCCGCAGCGGTGCTTGGCGCCGGGCGCTGCGCTATCGCTGCATGGGCTAGTGCCGCGGCGCACTGCGGGCTTGCGGCGGCACTTGGCCCAACCGCAACTTCGAGCACAGGCGTGCAGGCAACTGCGCGAGCGGGGGCGCCTGCACATCTGCGCCGCGGCGCTGGCGGATGCAGAGGGCGGTCACGAAGCGCGCGGGTGGCTGGAGAAGCAGCGGCAGAGCGTCAACGAGCTGCTGACGCCGTTCTCGGACAAGGCCATCAACTCCAAGCTGCTGGCGCTGTGCTTCGCCCAGGCGCTGTGCTCGGTGGCGACGCTCATCCACGACACCTACCTGCCGATCTATCTGCAGGATGTCCTGGGCCTCTCCAACACCAAGGTGCGCTTGTGCCACACCTGCCGCCTGGCTGGGACTGTGGGAGGTTGTCGGCGTGGCGAGCGGCGCGCAACTTCCTCAACTTGAGCGGTGCAGCTTTGTGTGCTTCCAGCACGGGCACTGTGCTCCAGCACACTCAGGCAGGAACCAGCAAGGCTGCTGTGTGCAAGGTCGTGGTGTGCGCGGGTGAGCGCGTCGGGCAGCTAGTCACAGGCATGTTGCGGTTGCGCGCGCAGATCGGGAACCTGCAGGCCGTTGCGCAGTTCCTGTGCAACGCGTCGAAGAGCCTGAGCGGCACGCTGGCGGACGTGCTGTCCCCGGCGCGCATGATCATCTTCGGCACCGTGCTCACCACGCTCAACAAGCCGATGTTTGCCGGCTCCGGCGCCGTGTATGCTGCCTTCGGCACCGTCGCGACGCTCTACTGGGTCACCGCCGGTGAGCGCGCCTGCCCCAGTCGGCTGGCGCGCCGGAGCGGCTGCCAATAGGCGCCTGCCGGGATGGCCGGCGCAGTTTCCGCCTCCCTCCAGGACGAGCCGAGCGTCCCGCGCCCTGCCTCTGTCCATGGCCATGCTGTGCAAAATCACGGCAAGGCGTGAGGCCGCAGCCTCAGGCTCCCACAGACGACACAGGTACGCGTTCATGCGTCTGCATGCCCGGCGTGTCCTGCAGCGCAGCAACGTGGTCGGCAACACAGCGCCCGGGCGGGCGTGGCGCGCGAGGGAGCCAGCATGGTCACACAGCACCCAGGGTGGGCGCGGTGCGCGAGGCAGCCGGCGCCGCGCGCGCAGGCAAGGTCTTCGACCGGATGAGCAAGGGCATCAGGGAGGCGCCCGGCAAGGCGCTGATCGGCGAGCTGGCCGCAGCCTCTGGCGACCGGCCCGAGGGCGCCTTTGGTGCGCACGCGCGCATCGCGGACCCTAACACGAGAGAGGTCACACCTCCTCCACCGGACCCGCCACTTGTCCCACCTTGCCACTTGTCCCAGCGCAGCTTGCTCGGGCAGGACCAGCATGAGGACCGGGCACGAGGACCGCTCGTTGCTGGACACAGACCAGCACACACCTGCAAAAGGCTGCTGCCGCATGATGCACTGCAGTAGCTTGAGCGTTGGCTGGACGCGTGTTGCCATGTGGCGGCCTGTTTGCCGCGGCTCACGAGCGGGCGCCCGCAGCGCGCGGCCGCGGCGCGCGCGCAGGGCCCCGGGCTGAGCCGGCCGCGCGCGCGGCGCAGGGCTGCGGCAGGCGATGGCCACCGCCGGCGCGCTGGTGGGCGCGTCCATCGCCGGCCTGGCATACAAGCTGAGCGGGCAGAACTACATCCTGACGTTCGCGCTCGCCACGATCCCGGCCACGCTCGCGCTGGTCATCACGTGCTCGGCGCGCCCCGGGGGCGCTGCTTCTCGCCCCAGCTCTGCGGCGCAGTGCCTGTGATGCAGCAGGTCCCGCTCGCAGCCAATGTATGCACATCTTCCTGTGCGATGCGCGTGTTCCGTGTAAAGCATGACAGGTAAGCATAACAAGACACCCCACGAGGCACCGCAGCCTTCCTGGCGGAGGGTGGCGGAGGTGGACGGTGAGGTGCTGCGGGGCGTTGGCACGGCCACCCCGGACAGCACGTCTGTCAAGCAGATGTGTAGTGAACCAGCCGGATGCGCTGCAGGCGTTCGGGGACATGGCGAAGTCGGCTGGGGCTGCTAAGAAGAAGGCCAAGGGTGCGTGGTCATGCCACCTGTGTCATCCTGTGCCTTGGGCGCCTTGCACATACGTACAGGGCGACCGGCCGCCGGCCGCACTGCTCACTGTACACTGACACTGTGCGGCATATTGACGCCATGCCGGACTGAGCAGGATGGCAGTGCTCCCGTGTGACAGTCCCTGCGCACCACGTGCGCACGGAGAAGTTGCGGATGGCCATGTAAAAAGGGCATCTGCGTGCGCTTCAGGCAGCTCAGACACAGCATGCATGCTCGCTGTGCATGCGCATGCATGACCCATGTCGCCATGCGAGGCTGTATGCGGCGGGCTGAAGGGTGGCGCTTGTGCGGCGCGCAGCGGCGGCGGACGCGCGGCCCGACAGCGAGAAGGCGGGCGATGTGCACCTGTCGCTGCCAGAGAAGGCGTGCTCCGCCCTACCCTAACCCTAACCCAGCAGGCACTCTGCCTTAACTCACACCTAGTCGAAAAGGCGCAGCCTGTGCCCAGCCCAGGGCGCTGACCCCGAGCCTCCCCGCACGCCCCTACTGTGCGCGATGCGGGCGCGGCGTTCCTTGGCAGGCATGCGCGGGAGAGAGGACCGAGCATGGCCGAGACGCGCAGGTGCTGGCGAGGCAGAAGCGGCTGCGGCCAGCCAGCACTGAGCGTGGCCGTGTTTGAGCCCTGGCCGCTGGGTCTGTGGCCCCCACCAACCCTAATTCTAACCGCAGGTGCGCGCGCTGACCGGCGCGCTGCAGCCGGCGTACTGGCAGGCGCTGATCGTGGTCTCGCTGCTCTACTTCGCGCGCTTCGACCCCTCGTTCATCACGCTGCGCGCCAAGCTGGCGCGCCCCGCCCCCTTACAGCCTAACCAGGCTCCCCGGGCGCAGCGCATGCGCCTCAGGGTGTGATGGGTTTCATCGGATCCTGGCTGTGCCCCGGCCACCTTGATATGTAGGAGCATGCGAGCGGCGCGCGAGCTTGGCTAGTGTCTGAAGTCCTCAAGCTGGCCCGACGCCCGGCAGTGCATGAACAGGCTGCGGTGTCAGCACGCGCGGCCCTTAGCGCGGCCGTGCCTGGCTCCTGGGCGGCGCGCGGCGGCGCCACTGCCGCGCGCCTGTCTGCGGCCCTGGCCCCGGGCCGACCGGCCTGAAGCGCGCACAGAAGTGATGAGTAAGGCGTAGGGTTAGGTGCTATGACAACTCCTCTAACCCTAGCCCGTGCGCGCAGGTAATGTCCAAGGCGCAGCTGCCGCTGCTGACCAGCATCATGATGGTTGTGCAAGCCTTCCTGGCCGCGCCCGCCGGCCTGCGCGCCAAGCGCTCCATCGCCGACCGCAACCAGGTGCGCCCGCGTGAGTGGCGGCGCCGAATGCGCGGGCTCGGGGCGGGCGCGGCTGCGCGCGCCGCACCGACTGGCGCCAGACCAACGACACTTGCAGCCCTGGTAATTTAATGATGTGGAAGCGCCGCTCGGGGCCTGCGAGCCAGTGCCATGAAAAGCTGGTGCGTGTGAGCAGGCATGCATGCAGGGACGTGTGCGCCGTCGATGGTTGACAGCCCGCAAGCAGGCCTGCACACCAAAAGCAGTCCTGCTTGCTCGGCGGCGCCGCCGGCTGGAAAGAGCGCGCCTGGCCCTTCTCACCCTAACCCTATCCCTGCGCAGGTGCTGCTCGTGGGCTACGCCGCCATGATCGCCGCCGACCTGACCTTTGCGCTGGTGCCGACGGTGTACGGTGAGCTCGCTCCCCGCCTTGACCGAAAGGACAAGGCCGCATGCATGACATGCACCCGTGTGCACCCTTGCCTTGTCCGACGCTAGGGCAGTGTAGAGCGCCACTTCGTGAGATGGAGAGCTGCATGCGCCAGCCATGAGGGCCAGCGCTGCGTCCTTGTGCACAGCTGGCACAAGGCTCCAAGTCCGCTGCAGGGGCCCACACTTTTGCAGCCATGTCCGGAGATGCACGCATGCTTGTGGAGCTGGCCAGCGTGGGATGCTGGGCAGGGCTGTAGCATGGAGGACAAGCGGAAAGGATCTGGGGCGCTCCCGCCTGGGCCCTGCCCAGGCTTCGAGGTCCAGCAGCCAATGGCCTGCGGCACGCCGCGCAGGCATGCTGCTGGGCTCGCTGTTCGTGGGCGTGCACATGGCGCTGACGCACGGCGTGACGCTCGGCATGGTGGCCAGCTACATCCCGGCCACCGAGGTGCCCGGCATCGGCCGCATCACGGGCACCTGCTGGTCGTTCACGGACTTCATCTTTGGTGCGCGGCGCGCCCGCGCGGGCGCCAACCCTCGCCCCGCTGCTCTCTTGCTACATGGTGGCCACTCTGTCAGCCCAGGCACTCTGTAAGCCTGCGCCTGCTTTTCCACAACTGCCCTGCACTCACCGGGAGATGTGTCCTACTCCGTTTGCGTCTTTCTTCAATCTGTGAATTAAAACAATGAGTGGGCGTTCCCGTTGTCATGTGGTGCGAGCCTCCATCCCTCCATCCCTTAGCTGCAGCGCCTGCATCTGCATTTGCTGCCTCAATGCTCTGATCGGTCGCCCAGTCGTTTACCGCCTGCCAATCATGCGCAGGCTTCACCCTCGATGCAGATATGCTATGCAGCCGCCTGCGCTCGTGGCATTGCATGCCACCTGCAGGAGTCAGGCAGGCCATACGCAGGCGGCAAGCCAGGCTGCTCGCAGCCAGCGTGACCAGGCACGGGCGTGCAACGACAGGGCGCGGAAGGGGGAAAAAAATAAACTCCCGCTGGCCGCGCAGGCATCATCCTGGCGTACAGCAACTCCGTCGCCGGGCGGCTGTCCGACATCACCGTGCGCGCCAACATCGGCAACGTCGGATGCTTCTTCGGCGGCACCGCCGCGACGCTGCTGTCGGGTGCGCGTCGGCGCTGCGGTGCATCCGTGTCCCCTGCTCTAAGATTGACGCGCATGGCAAAGCAGCCGCTGCACGGTCCCGAAGGCCTGCGCATGGTTTGCGGCGCAAACTCTGCGCGTCCCGCCCTGACCCTGATCAGCATTGTGCTGACAGCGAGCCGGCGCACTGTCCCGGCTGGGCGCGGCGCTCGATGCAGCGCTGCAACACGCGCCCGGGCCCGGCACGCGCAGGGCCCGGCAGGCTGCCAGCGCGCTCCCTGCGGATTTGCCCACGCATGGGCTGAGGTTTGTCGTGGCGTCTGCGCAGGCACAGCGCTGCTCGCATTCTGCGCGTTCGGCAGCCTGGGTAAGGAGCCTGAGCGCAAGGCGCCCAAGGCGGCCTAGGGGCTACCGGGCGTGCGGAGGGGGTGTGAGAGCGGGGTGCGGTGTCTGCCTGTGTGCCCGGTGTACCCAGCTGTTTCAGTGTGTGAGCGAGCATTGAAGCAGGTTTTGTGTTTCTTGATGCTGTGCGCATCTTCAGACTCTGAGCTTTTAACGGTTCCATGGCAGGGGCCGGACACTGTTTGCAGGGCATGGAAGTTACCGTGACCTATTCTTGAGGGTCTTCAATCATATACGTGTCTGAGCTGGGATGGTTGGGGAAATACAGCAGCAACGCTGAGGCATGCTCTGAAGTATAGGGTGCAATGCTGCACACGCATGTGCTCAGTGCCATAACCTGTGCGCACCATGGCTTACCAGAGTAGCAGGCGCATGCGGGGTAAGTACACAAAAGAGTATTCTGGGAGCAGCATGAGAGCAGGGACCCGGCTTGGCTGCTATGTGCGCATTGGTCTGAGGCAACAGCTGTGCCAAGGGTGGTTTTACACGGATTCACTGCACAGCAGGCGCATTGTGCATCAGCCCCTCTCGCAGGCCCTCATAAAATGGACAGAGTAGCGGAAATGCAGGCAGGAGGTGTGTGCTGCATGACAGGCGTCTTGGCAGCCCGCATATCCAAATGAGCACTGAAATTGGCGAGCATGCGGGGCATCAGCTCATTGCTGTCGCCCGCGCGCGCCGCCGCGCTTATAACGACACACCCGAATCCAAAATGAAATGCCGCCCGCTACGCTATGCATGCGGCACCGCCAGAGACGCCCGGATACTCGCCGCATGCCTCTCAGCCTCCTACGACATGGTGGTACACGCAGCCGGCCCGCCCGAAGCTGCACCCTGTCAACCCCTCTATCAAGTGTTCACCCCAAAAAGCAACCCAAAGTCAGGACCCCGCTCTGCCGCTGCCTGTGGTCCACGTGCTGCGCGCCGGTCAGCCGGCGGCAGCGCTCTCAGCAGCCGCAGGCTTTGCCGCTGCGGCCGCAGGGGGCTTGGCGGTCCTGGCGGCGGGCTTCGTGGCTTCACCCGCCAGGCTCTTGTCGCCGGGCGTGGCTGGCGTGGGTGGCTTCTTCGGTGTCGCGGCGGCCGCGGGCGGCTTGGCGCCCGCAGCAGCGGGCTTGGCGCCGGCGGCGGCCGGCTTTGCGCCTGCCGCAGGCGGCTTGGCGCCGGCAGCCGCAGGCTTTGCGCCTGCGGCGGCGGGCTTCGCGCCCGCGACTGCCGCGGGAGGCTTGGCGCCCGAGGCGGCGGGCTTGGCGCCCGCGGCGGCTGGCTTCGCGCCCGCGGCTGCCGCGGGAGGCTTGGCGCCCGCAGCTGCGGGCTTGGCGCCGGCAGCGGCCGGCTTCGCGCCCGCGGCTGCCGCAGGTGGTTTGGCGCCCGCGGCCGCCGCTGGAGGCTTTGCGCCCGCAGCGGGCTTTGCGCCAGCAGCCGCAGGCTTTGCGCCTGCAGCGTCTGCAGGAGGCTTCGCCCCAGCGGCCGCAGGCTTGGCGCCCGCAGCGGCGGGCTTTGCGCCTGCGGCTGCCGCCGGAGGCTTGGCGCCAGCAGCGGCAGGCTTTGCGCCCGCGGCCGGCGGCTTCGCGCCGGCTGCGGCAGGCTTTGCACCCGCGGCCGCGGTCGGAGGCTTTGCGCCCTCAGCGGCAGGCTTCGCGCCTGCCGCCGCCGGCTTTGCGCCTGCGGGCGCGACGGCCGGCTTCGCGGACGCGGCGGCGGGCTTTGCGGCAGGCTTGGCGGCAGCCGGGGCGTCCGCGAGCATCCGGCGCGCCGCGTAGCTGCCAGCGGGCATGTCAGCAAGGCGGCTGCCTGCGCGTTTGAGCAAGCAGCACACGTCACCCTCACTCCTTGTGAAAGCATGAGAAGCAGCGGTTGCCGGACTTGTCATCCAGGGTGTGAGGGGAGCTTGGGCAGAACTGGCAGGACTGCGCAGGGGCGCAGCAGCAGCCCAAGCGCCCCACGCCAGCGCTCCCCACAGCACTCGACGACGCCGAGGCAAATCTTGCAGCCTGCTTCCCCAGCCTGTGTGCTACATGCGCGTGCCTCTACCGCGTGAGGCATACATTGGGCAGGACAACCGCGCTCCGCCACAGTGTGACATGGCCAAGCGCACCAGCGGGCAGGGCGCGCGCGATGCGCTCGCTCAGGCGGCGGCTGGCAGTGCTCCGCGCGAGCGCCGCCGGCGCTGGCGCTGCCCAGTGGGGCGGCAGCCGCCAGCTGGCCTCCTTCACGGCGGCCCAGAAGTCTGCGCTGCCCGTCGCCGGGTCGCTGAAGCGCTCGGCCTTCTCGGCCAGGCGCGTTGCGAGCGCCGCGCTCAGCGGCGGCAGGCTGACACCTGCAGCATGAACTTGGGCGTCAGCGCCTGAGTGTGGGCGAGCCTGAGTGGCCCTGCACCCGCGCGGCGCGCGCCTGCGGCGCACAGGGTATCAGCATGTGCCAGTGACAGGGACCCCGTCTGCATGTATCGAGGAGACAGGAAGCCGCACAAGAGGCGCACGCATGCAGCGCATATCGACAGCAAGGGCTAGCAAGACACAATGGTCACGGTCTGTGCTGCCAAAAGCGGGCGGCGAGCTAGGCAAGCGACCTTCACTGGCCGCCTCCGCAGGCGGGCGGGCGAACGCACCGTGCGCAAGCAGGCGCCGCAGCCCGCCGACGGGCTCCACGGTGACGAAGCCGGCGTCTGTGGTGACGGGCGCCGTCGTGGGCGTGTCGCTGGGCGCGGGCGTCGGCGTGTCGGTGCCGTTCCCGGGCGCGCCGGTGCCGTTCCCGGGCGGGCCGCGGCGGAAGCGGCGGTCGCCGTCGCGGTCGCCGCCGCGGCCGAAGCGCCCGTCGGGGCGCCCGCCGCGGTCGCCGGCATAGGTGCCGTTCCATGTGCCGTTCGCGCCCCAGGAGGAGCCGTTGAAGCTGCCGTGCGTGCCATTCCACATGCCGTTCCCGCCGCCGAAGCTGCCCCAGGTGCCGTTGTGCGTCCCGTTTGGGCCGCCCCAGGCCGAGCCGTTGAAGGCGCCGTGCCGCGTGCTGTTCAGGCCGTCGCCGTCCCAGGCGTGGCCGGTGCCGTTGGAGCTGCCGGCGCTGCGGTTGAAGCCGGCGCCGGGGCCGCCCGGGAAGCCGCCCGGCCCGCCGCCCCCGCGCCCGCCCGCGCCGGTCAGGTTGCGCCAGAAGTCGCCGCTCCCGGCCGCGTTGGCGCCCCAGAAGCCGGCGCCCTGCCCTGACCCTACCGCGGCGCCGGCGGCGGGGGCGGCGGTCGCCACCGCGACGGCGCTGCGCTGCGTGAGCCGCGTGGCCGCGGCCAGCAGCGCCGCCTGGAGCGAGCTGCCGGTGCTGGCCTCGCTGGCCGCCTTGGTGAAGGCGGCGGCGGTCACCGGCGCGTGCGTGCTATGCGGTTTTTCAGGAAACCCGCCGCTGCCGGCCTGTGTGAGGCGCCGGCCGCCGTTCTGCAGGCCGCCCGCTCCGCTGCCTGAGCAACCCCATGCAGGCTGAGTGCAGGCTGAGCGCATGACCCGCTGGTGGGTGGTGCGCATTGGTTGCCAACCTGCACCGGGCAGCGCTGCTGCACCCCTGAACATGCAAGCGTGGTGCCAGGCGTGCGCGCCTGCGGCGGCATGCAGGCATGCGGCGACCAGGGCTGCGAGCAGCCACGGGCGCGTCATGTCGCCGAGCCGGGTTTCCCGTCTCGGAAGGAGCAGACCCTGCTCCCAGATGTCTCTGCACACTTGTGCTTCTCCCTCGCTGCTTGTCCCAAGGTGAATTGCAAGTCGACAAGTCACAAAAAAAGATAAAGGGGCGCTGCCTGGATCGAGCTGGTCCGCACAACGGGTAGCGGTTCCGATCGACAGCTGATGCGATGATGGGCGGTTTTGAATTTCATGCGGAACCCCCCGCTGTCCTGCGAACCCTGCCTGGAACAGCAGTTAATCATCCGCGGCACCACTGCGTGCTCGATGCGTTCTCTGGACTCGCGGGCACACGCACAAGTGAATGTGTACACCTTGAGCTGAGCTTGAGCGGTTTGCCTCTGATCTCTCTGCAGCAAGCACCGCCGGCTGAACCGCCAGCCCCGCCGCGTGACGGATATTTGTCAGCACACCGGCTTATCCAGCTCTGAGTATACCTGTTGTCACGGGCTACGCGGCAAGCACGGCGAGCACTTCCAACATCACAGCCGTTGGGGGCGTAAGAGCCACCTCAGCAGCCAAGGCAGCGCAGCGTCAGGAGGCCGAGCGAGCCTCGTGAGCCTTTTGTGTGAACTTGAGCCGGGTTCTGCCTGCACGTCGGCGCGGAAGGCCTGCACGATGGCTACAACGCAGCTCCCCCTCTGCCGGGCGCTCCTGGCAGCCGTGCTGGCAGTCACGGTGCTGGCTGCTACTACAGCAGCTGACCCCCAAGCAGGTGGGTGCAGCACCTGGGCAGCTGCGTGTGCTGGGCGTGTGGCCTGGGCCAAGCTACTGGGCTGCCTCCCTGCGTTTCTGGCCGGCGCGCTCAGCTGGCGCCCGGCAGCGCTGTGCCGCCCCTGTGCCCGGCGCACAGAGCAGCCCAGGTCCAACGTGCAGGTTGGAGCGCATGTCCTTGCTGTGTGGGCAGGCCGGCGCCGGCTGCCAGGCGTCAGCCACGCACCGCCCGGTGACCAGGGAGGGGGCCTGGTGCCCCGGTCAGGGCGCCCGGTGCTCGGCGCGCTGACGGAGCGGGCGCGCCCGCGCGCACAGGCCGCCGCATGCTCCGCGGCGAGGAGAGCGCGCGCAAGCTGGGCTCGATGGGCGCAATGACTGCCACGATGCGGCCGCTCAACAGCGCCGGCAGCGTGAGCCTGACGCTGGGCGGCGCGTCGGCCACGCTCTCGCCGGCCTCGCTCTACAGCACGGCTGGCAGCGTGGCCAGCATACATGCCACGCCCGCGCCGACCACGGCCGCATCGGTGCTCACGCTGAACCAGCCGAGCGTCATCAGCGGCGTCGCCACCACGGCCGGCGGCACCACGCCGCAGCTGCTGCAGGCGCGCCGCCCGGCCGCATCGCTCTTCATGCAGGGGACCGCTGTCAAATAGCCGTGTGCTCATTTCAGCAGTCCCGCCGTGCCCTGCAGGCTGCAAGTGCTATCGCCGTGAACAAGCCCCTAAGCGCGGTGCGGCGGCGCGCGCAGGGACAGAGCTCGCCCTTCGGCGTGGCGTTCTACGACGCGAGCGGCTCCAAGGCCGCCGGCGCGACCGCCAGCACGACCGCCAAGGGCAGCACGACCGCCAGCACCTGGCCGGCAGAGTCCGCCACCACGTGGCCGACCAGCGCGACCGTGGGCGCGTCGGGCACGGAGGCCTCGGGCGGGCAGCCGTGCAACGCCATGTCGCTGTACAATGCGCCCGCCAACTGCGGCCGCGTGGCGACCGGTGTGACGCTGTCGCCGACGCCGGTGCCGACGCCGCCGGCCGGCCCCGTGTGGGTGCCGGTGCGCCACCACATGTGAGGCGGCGCCCGCCGAGGTGCCCAACACGTCCGTCATCAGTGTCCAGTTTGGCACCGGTATCAGTACGGGCAGCAGTGCCCGCCCAGCAAGGGCTGGGGTAGGCATCGCCGGCCAGGCGCCCGCGCAGCCGTGCGGAGCAGCCACTGCCTGCATGCGCAACACCGCCTCAGCGGATCGATTCATGTAGATGATTCTGCTCTGCTTGGTACCTGTCAGGTGACTCAGTACATGTGCACGTTCTGAACTGGTTGCAGCAGCACTTTTTCCTTCTCTGGTGTCTAGGTCGCTCAATCATCTTACGCTTTACTTTTTTACCGTGGGCGCCGGCACTTGGCCTTGGTGGTGGTGCAGCTTTCAGGCGCATGCGGCCTCTCAGGGTCTCTTTGCTTGACACCCATAGCGGTGTGTTGCCTGGAGACTCTGAACTTGGTGGCAAGCTGACCTACTCAGGTTGCTGGGCATTTTTCGGCCCATTTACTACCCATCCAGGCTTGGCATACTGCCATGGCCTGCATGCGTGGCGCGTCCTGCAGGCACATACAGCTTTGCGGCACATTTAGTTGTTACGGGGCGCCCGCTTAGAGGCGCCCAGGCCCTGAGCGGCATGCCGGAGCGATTTGATCTGCTGGGAGACGCCAACCGCGCAGGAGGCCTGCAACCACGACCTGCCTTGCATGCTTTATTCTTGAGCTGGTGTGATGTGGCTGAGCAACTGACAGCGGCTTTGGTGTGTGCATGGGCATGGAGGGGAACAGGGCGGATGGCTGTAAATACATGCCAGACCTGGGCTCAGTTGCCTCCCGCAAGTCTTACATGCAGCATTGTCTCTTGAGGTGCATGCTGTGCTGCCCACAGCACTTGGCACTGATGAAAACGGGACGCTGCTGGGGGTGTGCGCGCTGGCTGTGGCGCGTGTCTCCCAGTCATCACATAGTCGCGGAAAGCGCTGCATCACTTGCCCGACCAAAGAAACTGCCAAGACCGCATGCTCAGAGGGACACTTGTGGAGTGTCCAGGACCCCGCACCTCTGCAAGGAAGTAAGATGGAAATTGGCAATGCGAGGCATCTGGCATGAGCTGGCCAGCGAGCATTGCCAGCAGCTGCAGTGTGAGCAAGCAGTGCTACTGCGTCCACCTTTGCCCCCCAGCTGACACTGCCAGACGCTTGCACTGTGTCCGTGACCATATGGACAAGGACGGACGTGCAACCCCGCCGGTATGAACAAAGCTCAGCCTACGACGGCGCCGTAATGTGAACGGCACACGCGGCCGCTCCCCCGCCCCGAGCGCGCCCGCGATGCGCGCCTCCAGCCTGCTCGCGCGCGGCTGGAAGCATGCCGACTGGAAGAAGCTGGCGCTCGCGTCGGCGGCCGGCCTGCTGCTCGGCGCGCTGCTGCTGCGCGGCTCAGATCGCTGGGGCACGGCGGCGCCCAGCATCCTCGACGTGCGCGCCCGGGCTGTGTGCTGCCGCAGCGCCGCTCTTCTGGAAGCTGTGCCTGTGTGGTGACAGGCGGGGGCAGCGCACAAGCTGCCCCTGGCGAGGCACTTGCAGAGCGTGGAGATGTTGCGCACCACCCGCGGATGGACGCTGTGGTGTGCACCTGGCCCAGGCACTGACACGTGCCCAAGCCTTCACGTGATAACTGTGACTGTATGTTGCGCTGCACTGCGCCGAACACAAGCCTGGTCTGCAGACTGCTCTGCTGCCGTTGGGCGCGCTGGCGGTCGAGACAGCCGGGCGCTGCCGAGCCTGCTGCGGCCGCAGTGACAAGGGCCGCGTCTGGGCTGCCGTCGCAGAGGCGGTGGGTTGCTTGCACAAGCAAGAGCCAGTTGTGACAGCCCCATGCATGGCTGAAGCCAGAAGGTCAGCTTCGTGGCTGGCTGTGTGAGCTGGTGAGACAGACTGGAAATGTTGCCACTCGGCCAGCCAGAGGCTGCTTCGCCTGGCGGCGGCGCCGGGGCTGCGCTCGGCCATCCGCCGCGCACACAGCCGCCCGCCCGGCCGCACCGGGCACCGGCAAGCCTGCGTGCTATTAAAGCAAGGCAGGAGCTCCACGGCTGGCATTACAGCGTGCTGTGTTCCGCGCCAGGTCGACGAGGAGCTGCCGGGCCTGGCGGCGGCGGTGGGCGCGGCGCCGCGCATGGCGGCCGTCGGGGACGCGCTCGGCTACCTGCCGAGCGCGGAGGGCGAGCCGCGCACCAGCTGGCGCCCGGTGGAGTGGATGGAGCTGCACGAGCAGTACCTGAAGGAGGTGGACGCGCACGCGCAGGAGGCGCGCGCCCGGGCCGGGCCCCATAGGTTAGGGTTAAAGCCACGCAGCCCTTCACGGTGAAGATGCTCCGGGACCTCGCAGCGCGCTGCTCGGCGCCCCACCCCGCGCGGCCGCCGACCCGCGGTCGGCGGGTGCAGGGTCGGCGGGTGCAGGGTAGGGTGGGGCCTGACCCTACCCTCACCCGGCGCAGGGCCTGCAGCTGCTGTTCTATGGGGACAGCATCACCGAGGCGTTCCGTGGCACGCTCATGGGCGTGCCGTACGACAAATTCCGTCCCGTGCCCGACGTGTTCGCCAAGCACTACGGCCGCCTGCGCGCCGGCGTCTTCTCCATCGCCGGTCCGCGCGCCGCTTGCCCTGCCACACCTTAGCAGGCACCCTGCCCTGCGCACAGGGATGCTTTCTGCCGGCCGCCAGTGCGAAATCTTTCCCTCCCGGAGCGCGCCAGCGCCCTGCCGGCGCGTCCCGCGGGCGCCGACCTGCACCCGCGGCCCCCGCGCCCACGGCCGCGCGCCCCGCAGGGGACACCTCGCGGAACCTGGCCTGGCGGCTGGAGCACGGCGAGGGCCCCGAGCGCCTGCGCCCGGCCGCGGTCGTCATCCTGGTCGGCACCAACGACCTCACCCAGCCCGAGCACCCGCTGGCGCGGCCCCAGCTCGGCCGTCGCGCCGCGGGCGGCGGCGCGCGCCGCGCGGCCTGCAGCGCACGCGTCGGCGTGGGCGCGGCCGACACGCCACGAATGCACCACAAGCACATGTGTTTAGACATCCTCTAGAGATCATTACAAGGGAAACTGCAGAATGGAAAATTGCGTGCGGAAGCCCCATTTTCGCAGCCGCCACAGCCGCCGCAGCGGGCGCGAATTGCCAGCCATGTGAGCGTAACCCTGACCCTAATCTCATGAGCCTAGGGCTGGCGCGCGCGGCAGGACCTGGACGACGACGAGGCCGTGAGCGCGTACATCGCGGCGGGCGTGCTGCTGGCCGCGCGGCGCGTGTGCGAGCAGGCGCCAGCCGCGCGCGTGGTCGTGCTGGCGCTCACGCCGCGCGGCGACCGCGGCCTCGACTGGCCCGCCAAGACGATGCACTCGTGGCCGTGCAAGCGCGCCCCGCAGCCCATTTGGGGCGTTGCCGGTCAGGCGCAGTTCATGATGAGAGGCGCGCAGTCGGGCGGGGGCGGTCGCGGGCGTCGCGGATGTGCTGACGGAGCGAGGGCGCGCAACGTGTGGATGTAACGGTGTCGCACTTCGACGCCGGCGGCGCCGAGGCCTTGGAGGCGTCGCGCTGCGGTGCCGGCGGCGCTGAAGCCTTGAAGGTGTCACTTTGCGAAGCTGACGGCGCCGACGCGCGCGCGCAGGTTCTCCAAGGCCATCCTGGCGACCAACGCGCGGCTGCGCGCGGCGGCGGCCGCCAACCAGACCTGCGCGCGCTTCCTGGACTGCAACGCCGTCTTCCTGGAGCCCGACAAGGAGGTGCAGCCCATAGGGTATGGTAGGACTTGGGTAGGGTTGGGCGCCCATATGCCGGGCCGCGCCTGGCGAGCCTGGTACGGCGGGCAGTCGAGCGGCCTGCCCTATGGTGTTCGCTCGCCTGACTGCGGGCACGGCGTGCTGTTCAGTGCGGTGCATTTGGATGAGCAGGCTGTTCTGGACACAGTCGCATGCCGGATGTTATCGACCAGATTGAAGGTGTTGCTGCACAGCCTGGAGCCTGGCTGAGCCCGACACGGTGATTCTGCTCGGGCGTTCGTCCCTATCTACACCACCGGCTAGGCCAATGCGCGGCTACCTCATTAGCTGACCGCCAGGACCTGTGGCTGTGCACCGCATCAAGGAGCGCAAGGCTCGGACGTGTGGCCAGCAAGCATGTCGGGGGCGAGAGCGCCATGTGCTGGTGTAAACGCGCGGGCAACGCGATCGGAAATGACACAGTTTCCGGGGCCACGCAGCACCTGAAGGAGGACAAGGCGGCCATGCGCATCAACCGCGCGCTCATGCCCGACGCGCTGCACCCGGAGGCCGTCGGCATGGACGCGCTCGCGCGCTGCCTGGCGCCCGCGCTCGCCCCGCACCTGCCGGTGACGCCCTAGGGCCTCAGGCGCGCGGAGTCGGCGCATCGAGGGACGGGCGCAGTTGGCCCCCGCACCAGCCGGTGACGCCCTAGGGCGTCAGGCGTTTAGTGTCGGCGCATCGAGGGACAGACGCAGGTCAGCAGACATGAACACTTCGCCTGGCGCGCACGATCTGGGGCTTGCTGGGCCAGACAAGGCAGGATGTAGGGTTGCCAAGCCGGCGCATGAGCAACCATATTGACCGCCAAGACGGCGCCGCCAGCTTGTGCTGGTCTTGTCCTGGCAGCATGAAGTAGCCACCTTGGTATGTGCAAACAGCCTGCAGGCACATGACACCTGGAAGTGTGACTTGGACGGTTTTGCGGACGTGCACGTCCGAGAGTCTTTGAAGGTGTGTGTTTTGTGCATGCATACAGTAACGCGTCGTGTGTCTGTGTGTCTGTGTGTCTGTCTGTCTATCATAGGCTCTAGTCAGAGCTAGCTGTCCTGTGTGCTGAGGATGGCCGTGACCCTGCACCTCAGTGCTGTAAACTATTGCATGCACTGTCGCCTCGAAGGCATTGGAATCCACCCCATCCTGTCGTGCATACGATAGGCGTCTGGTATCCACCCCATCCTGGTGGTGTAATGATAGGTGTAAGCGCGTGGACTTCCCGCTTGTCCCTCCTCCTCCCTCCATGTGAGCATGGGTGGATGCATGTGCATGTGGCAGGGTGGGGTAGGCCTGCGAGCGTGTTGCCGTCACGGGAACGCAGGCAGCTCTACTTTCACGCTTCCTACTCCCGGTGCTCCCAAGTGCTCCACCACCCAGCTGCTGTACCCTCTTGAGCGCTTGCAAGCAGCCGAGGGACAGCTGTCACACCACCTATACATATCCACCGTGAGATATTGTATGGCAGCAGGCATGAGCGGCCGGGTTGCCTGCGGCGCCTCTTGCAGCGGCCGCGTGGCTGCGCTCGCCGCGCCGGCTTGCGGCCAGGCGCGGCCGACGCGGTATGCGCTGCACGCACCAAGCCTCCTCACACAGCCGCTGCTGCCAGCGGCGCACGCGCTGGAGGCACGGAGGCCATGCGTCGCGCGCGCTGCACTGGCTGACGCGCCTCGACCGACCGGCAGCGGGGTGCACGCCGCTTCTTTGGACAGGGGGTGTCAGGTGCAGCAGTGGGTGTCAGTGCCTGTCGTGCGCAGTGTGTGCGCTGCTCCTGAGTGCCGTGCTTGAGTTCGAGGAGGTGTGGCGCCATTGCCGTCGGGGGCGTTTCCTTACTAGACGGCGTGCGCTCTCGTGGTCGTTGGTGGCTGGCGACGTGCGTTGGTTGCCCGCCAACCGAACAGGGCGCAAGTGCGCTGTGTGCGCTGCAGCACTCAAGCAGGGGGCGCACTGCTGCTGCGATTCAAATGAGGTTGCGTGCTCGCCTGGTCGCCGTGCTGGGGCATACAGGCAGACCTGTGCGACGCCGCTTGCGAAGGCTCGGGAGTGGGGGGCAGCAGGTTAGGGCTGCAGCTGTGTGCTGGGAAGAGAGAGTGTGCGCCTGTCGATGTTGCTCAGGACTAGCAGTGTGCTAGTTTGGTGCTTCCTGTGACGTGCGCAGTAACTGCGAGAGTAATGGATGTGCTCGATGTCCGCGACGTTGTCGCAACGTACCTGTGCAGACGCCCGTACCTGTGCAGACGCCCGGCCCTGAGCCTTTGCGTGCGGGTGCGCAGAGGGCTGTCGAGAAGGTGGCGGACGTGATGACCAAGGGGAACATCCACTGCGTGCACGAGTGGACGTCGATCGATGAAGGCAAGCACCCCGTTGGCTGTGTCAGGCGCTCAGCCTCGCACCGGCCTCCACCTGGATTGTGCTCAGCACAGCTCATACAAGGTCTTCCAGGCTCAAGCCACCCTGTGTCTCTCCACTGTCTGACACCAAGAGCCTGTGCTTTTTTACAATATTCTCCGAGTTGCACACCGGGGAAGGTTGCTTACTTAGCAAAAGTGTGAAGTGTTCTAAGCTGTTCTTGAGTGTGGTTGACGCCGCTGATATCTTTGCATTTCTGTGCGGCAGCGCTGGAGATGCTGGTAGAGTTCAAGATCTCTGGGCTGCCCGTCCTCGACGATGACAAGCGCGTGGTGCGTCCAGAGCGAGGACGCGCACCGCGCACGCTCCGCACAGCCCGTTGTCCAAGCCCTGTACCGGCCAGTAGGTTCTGTGCTGCACCGTAAGCTTAATCCCGGCCGGCAGGTTCCGCGCGCGCATGGACAAGTTTGCGGCGGCGGCGCCGGAGGAGGCGCTGAAAGTGATGGAGGAGGAGCTGTCCAAGCTGGCCGGGCTGGAGCAGGCGTCGTCCGAGTTCAACGTCACGCGCAACTACCTGGACTGGCTCACGCAGCTGCCCTGGGGCCAGCAGAGCGTGGAGCGCCTGGACGTGGACCACGCGCAGACGGTGCGGGGGTTTGGGAGGGCTTTGTAAGGGTGTCGGAGGGTGCGAGTGAGCGGCTGCCCCTGGGCCAACAGGGCGTGGAGCGCCTGGATGTGGACCGCGCGCCGGCGGCATGTCCCCGGGGGTTTCGGAGGGTCCCGGGGCGCGATTGTCGCGCTGGCAGAGCAGCAGCGTGACGGCGAGCAGGAGCGCGAGCAAGCGCGTCTCCAAATGGCATAACCGTAGCCCTGCCCGGCACAGGTGCTAGACGAGGACCACTATGGGCTCAAGGAGGTGAAGGAGCGCATCCTGGAGTTCATCGCGGTGGGGCGCCTGCGCGGCACCACGCACGGCAAGATCCTGTGCCTGGTCGGGCCGCCGGGCGTGGGCAAGACGAGCGTGGGGCGCTCCATCGCGCGCGCGCTCAACCGCAAGTACTACCGCTTCAGCGTCGGCGGCCTCAGCGACGTCGCAGAGATCAAGGGTGCGAGCCCGGCTGCGCGCGCGCGGCGCGCCAGCATGCTGGCTCACTGACCGCGCATGAACATTCTGTCTGTGACCCGCATGGTTCGTCGCTAGGTTGGGCAGGGTGTGTCACCTTGACATCTGATGAAGAGTAGTCAAGTTTTTGCTGGGAGGTGGGTGTTGGAGAAGGGAAGCTGAGCAGGTGGGGCGGCGGCGGCCGGCCGCAGGCCACCGGCGCACGTACGTGGGCGCCATGCCGGGCAAGATGGTTCAGTGCCTGAAGCTGACGGGCACCAGCAACCCGCTCGTGCTCATCGACGAGATCGACAAGCTCGGCCGCGGTGCGCCGGTCGTGCCACCCGGCACCTTGCAAGCTCGCGCGGGGCCCTCGCTCCCGCCAGAGTGGCGCCGTCGTGCGCGGCTTTTGCTCCAGTGGTGACAGGGGCGGCGGCAGGGAGCCTAAAGGTTGTTGTGTGTAGCTGTGTGTAGCTGTTGAGCATGAATTGGGCATGCAATCACTTTGCAGCGAATGCGCCGGTGATAATAAGAGTCTGCAGGTGAGGCACATGGACAGACCTCCGTCGGGCGCAGTTGGGCAGGTGCCAGGCGGCGGAGCGCGCTGCTGCTGCCTCCCCTCCGTATGGCAGGGCTTCGTCTTTTGCTCACGCGCGTGCGCGCGCGCGCAGGCCACTCGGGCGACCCGGCCAGCGCGCTGCTGGAGCTGCTGGACCCGGAGCAGAACGCGAGCTTCTTGGACCACTACCTGGACGTGCCCGTCGACCTCTCCCGCGTCCTCTTCATGTGCACCGCCAAGTGCGCGCCACTCCCCCCGCGGCACTTCTCCAAGACCCACGCCATGCAGTGCGGATGCACGGCGATGCGCGTGCGCGGCGGCGCTGCAGCAGTTGCAGCATGATGCGGATCTTGTAAGACGTTGATCTGGCACCGGCCCTGCAGCCGCGCCCCGGTCCTGAGCCTGTGGTGGGCCGCGCGGCGCGCGCAAGCTCGCGCGCGGCGCCGGCGCCCGCCCGGGCGCTGCGCCCCCCGGCCAGGCGGCGGGCGCTGAGACGCGGGGAGGGCGAGCGCGCAGCGTGCTGGACACCATCCCGGGGCCGCTGCTGGACCGCATGGAGGTGCTGCGCATCCCGGGCTATATCGCGCAGGAGAAGGTGCAGATCGCGCGGCAGTACCTGGAGCCGCAGGCGCACCGCGACACCGGCGTGCCCGCAGGTACGCCTCGCAGGGCTGCAGCTCCGTACACCCTGGCAGACCCTGCCCCACCCTCGTGGGGTCCACACCCGCGCGCCCTGGCAGACCCTGCTCGTGGTTGCATCCACGCGCGCCCTGGCAGACCCTGCACTTCAGGCCGGCCCGAGCGGCGGGCGCCGCAGCGCTGCCACGCCAGGCTGAGCCAAGGTGCGAAGGTGTCAGGTAGGTTTGCGCGTTGCCCCAGGCGCGGATCTGTCTGATTTAATGTACTCGCCTGGCTGCCCCGGGCCGTATCGCGCTGCCCTGCAACGCGCGCGGGCTCTGGGTGCAGGCGCGGCGCGCATCACCGACGCGGCGCTCGGCACGCTGATCGGGGAGTACTGCCGCGAGGCCGGCGTGCGCGCGCTGAAGAAGCAGCTGGAGAAGATCTACCGCAAGGTCGCGCTGCGCCTGGTCAAGCGCGGCGCGTCCGCCAAGGTGCCGCCCTCCCGGCGCTCCGATGCAAGCCCCGCTCCGGCCTGCAGGTGCCTCAGCCTGCAGATGCTTCAGCCTGCATTGATCAGCGCTACCCGGCCCGCTCGCACCGCATCCACAGGCTGCAGAGCCGGGTTGCGCGCCGCACAGCTTGCAGCGGTGGAGTGGCAAGGGGCAGGCCGGCTGTGAGGCCAGCGACGCTGCCCAGCTGGGAATGCCGGAGAGCTGCAGTGGCCGTGCGCGGCTGTGGGCCAGCTGCGCGGCTGGCCGGGCGCCGCCATGCGCGGGCTCAGCCGCCACGTGCGCGTTGGGACCAGGTGGCGCCAGGCGACGCGCTGCCCCTGGAGCCGCCCGCGCCAGCGGCCTCTGCAGCCTCCCTGGCGTCACCCGGCGCGGGGGCGGCGGCGAGCAGCGCGGGCGCGAGCGCGGCCGCGGAGGAGCAGGGGACGTCGAGCGGCGCACCAGCCTCGTCAGCGGCGGAGGGCGGGGCAGCGAGCGCGGAAGCACCCAGCGGCGAGGCCGGCGCGAGCGACGCGCTCCCGCCGGCAGACGTGACCGTCGACCCCGCGCCCGAGCCTGCGCCGGACCACCAGGTCTGCACGTCCTTCCGTCTGCACCCCTGCACTTCAAGGAACCGCGCCGAGGCGCCTGCCTGGCTGAGCTGCCGTCCAGACCACGGACGGGTGCAGCACATCTGGAGGCACTGGGGGCGCTGCTTTGCCGGGCGACAGGTCAACCGACGAGCGCACCATGCAGGCCGGGGCTGCGTGAGTGCAGAGACTCCAAGGACTGTGTGAACGCAGAAATTTTGAGGACGTTGGGCGCAGGCGCACTCCGCTTTACTGACTTGGGTGGTGCGGGCAGCGAGGCAGCAACTGGCCCTGTGCGCCATGAAGCCTTGCATATCACAGACGGTGGGTCTGGCGCGCCCGGGCAGGTAGAGGGCGCGGGCGAGGAGGTGGTCATTGATGACGCGGAGCTGAAGGACTTTGTCGGCCAGCCGCCGTTCTCCAGCGACCGCATCTACGACCGCACGCCTGCCGGCGTCGTCATGGGCCTTGCCTGGCGCGCTCCCGCCCGCCCCCAGCGCGCCGCCGCAACCGCAGAGCACGGCGATGTTGCGGCCATTTGTGCGGTTTCGCTTTGAAGCCCGGCCCTGCCGGCAGCTCCCTGTACCAACAGGCTGCAAGTATGCGCCGCGGGAGCGTGGCAGCATGGGCCCGCACAGTGACGAACGCGCTGCAGAGTCTGCAAGGCGGCCTGCGTGAGGCGTTGCCAGCGCGCCATAGGGCATGAAAGGGCCTGACGGGCGCGGCAGGACGGCGATGGGCGGGAATTCTCTGTACATCGAGGCCGCGTGCGTGGAGCGCGGCGAGGGCAAGGCCGCGATGACCACCACGGGTGCGCGGAGCGGGGCGTGTCAGCCTGCTGCCCCAGCACATTCAGCGCGAGGCGGGCTGATGTTTGAGTTTGTTTAGCAACCCTCCTGCTGCAGGAGGGCTTCGCCCGCTGCTTCCGCTCTTGTGCGCATGCAGTCTATCAATCTAAGCTGGCTAGTGAGCTTGTGCACTTTCTTAACAGCATCTTCAAGCTGTGGTGTGCCAGCATTGCTGCTTGACACATTAGTCTTGTACTTTGTGGCATGCGGACGCCCTTGACGTGCAGAGACATGCTCAGCAGAAATGCAATAATTGATACGGCAGGCGCGGAGTGCCATCTGGAGATGCGGGGCGGCGGCGCTGCGCACCGGCCGTTGTGTAGGCTCATGAGCGGGCCGTTCCGCGCGCCAGGCCAGCTGGGCGACGTGATGAAGGAGAGCGCGAAGATCGCGCACACGTTCGCGCGGCACTTCCTGGCCGCGCGCGACCCTCACAACCGCTTCTTCGCCGAGGCGGCGCTGCACGTGCACGTGCCGGCCGGCGCGACGCCCAAGGACGGCCCGAGCGCGGGCTGCACGATCATCACCGCGCTGCTGTCGCTTGCGCTGGACCGGCCCGTGCTGCCCGACCTGGCGATGACGGGTGCGCGCGGCACCGTAAGGGGCTGGGGTTGAGGGGCTCTCGCATGCGTGGCCGTCCCAGGCTCAGTCGGGAGGGTTTCAGCGTAATGTGGAGAGCTGAAGACGGACGCCGCGCAAGGGCGCACGCTCAGCACAATGCCTGCCCGACGGCAGCCGGGCGCGCGCGGTGCGCTGCTACAGCGCGCCGGCGTGCGGCTGTGCCCGGGGCGCGGCCGGGCGGTCGGCCGAGCGCGCGGGGCGGGGCGCGCAGGCGAGGTGACGCTGACCGGGCGCATCCTGCCGATCGGCGGCGTGAAGGAGAAGGCGCTGGCCGCGCGCCGCGCGGGCGTCACCACCATCCTCTTCCCGGAGGCCAACCGCGCCGACTACGAGGAGCTGTCCGGCGCGCGCGCATGCTGCCGGGCTGCCTGCGGCGGCGGTGTCCAGCCACCGGGAACAGGAACCGTTTGGTGGTGGTGATTTGAGCGCTGTATAATTTAGTGGTTTGAGAAGCAGAGGGCCTCCTGGACTGGACTGCACCCCAAACAAGTGATTGGGCAATGGCGCCTTCTGGCAATGGTTTACGTGTGAGATGCGCATCGGATGGTGTCCTCAGCTTGAGGGTCGCTCACTGCGCGCCCCGCTGAGGCGCCTGCCAAGCCGGCGCATGCGCTGAGCAGCCCCGCCGGCGCGTGCGCTGAGCAGCTTTGTGCCGCAAGGAGCCGCAGCGAGCGCGCCGCGCTGCGCCTGGTGCTAACCCTCATCAGCCTAACCCTCGACCCTGGCGCGGCAGAGGACGTGAAGGAGGGCCTAAGCGTGCACTTCTGCACCACGTACGAAGACGTGTTTGGCATCGCCTTCCCGGAGGAGAGCACGGTCAGTGCCGAGCCAAGTGCTGCTGCTGCTGCGTAGGGCGGCCTGCATGTGCATGGCAGCGACGCCCGGCGCTGCCCATCGGTGCTGCACAGAACTCGCAACAAATTGGTAGCCTCGAAACCGTTTAACTTGGGGGGTTAGAGGTAGCGGGTGCTTTGATGCAGGAAGTGGCAACGCATGTTTGTACCTCGCTGGACATAACCAGCGCTGCAATGACCGCAATGCATGCAAACAGTGTCTGCGAGGAACTGCCCGATCGCAACGTGTTGCACTTCGTATGAACACCTCCCACAGCGTCAACTACTACTAACCTACAAACTGCGGAGGCTGTACCAGCCATGCATGCGCGTGTCAGCGGAAACAACTGCGCCCACGCTTGCACTATGTTTGTAGGTAGCGCTCAAGCACCTTGCCGCGCAGCTTGCCAACACTGAGACCCGCAGCACGATCAACCGTGCTTAAGCTGCACCCTGTTTGTGGCAACTGGCTGGACAGCCTGCGTCAAAATCATGTAATGATTTTGCTCATGGTGGCCCAGTACACCAGCGTGCACAGGAGTCTGCAACCTGGCAATATCAGCAATGAGCTGCCGGAGTTTCGAGCAGCACAACCCCTGCCACAACCCCGCATGACGCCGCCAGCGTGCGCGGCTCGCCGCCCTGCCACGTTGCTCAGGGCCTGCCTGCGGCTGCACCCCGGAGGGCCTCAACAGCGGCGCGCGCCGCAGCAGCGGCGCGTGCCACCCACGCCGCAGCAGACCGCTCACGCTCCAGCGCTTGTCCCTGCGGGTGCTCCCCATCCCGCCTGACAGTGCGCTGCGCATTGTTCCCTGGGTGAGAGAGGCTAGGTCAGCCTGAGCTGCGGCCCAGCGGCCAGGTCGTCAGCGGCCGTGTCTGCCAGGACGCCGCGCGGCGGCAGCAGCGCCGCGCCCCGCGCCGCGCCCCGGCCCAGGCCCTCCATGTCCAGGCTGAGGCGCGGGACCGCGGGCGGCCGCTTGGCCGTGGCCTGCGCGGCCGCGGCGCAGCGCGCCCGAACTCATGCCGGCCCAGGTTTTGCCTGTCCTCCAGGCCCGCGCTCGTCGCGGCAGGCAGGGCGCAGCTTGCGCACGCTGACCCCCCACGGATGGCAGTCACGAGCGCGCGCTTGCTGAGCAGGCCCTCCATACATTCGAGCATGTGCTAGCGCCTGTGGCCTTGGCGAGCGCACACTGGATGCAACTTCAGTGGAAAGGTCAGTCGGTGCCGCGCAGACACTGGTTGCAGGTACACGCCGAGGCGCTGCAAAAGCGCCCGCGCCTTCTGGGTGAAGACCAGGGCGCCGGTGCTGGCGGCGGCGGGAGCCTGCATCTGCACGACCTGGAGCGCCTCGGGCGTGCGCTCGGCGGGCTTGCGTGCGGGCGGCCGCGCCGCTGGCGCGGCGGCCGGGGCGGCGACCGGCGCAGTGAGCGTCTCGGGGCCCTGCGTGCGCAGCCGTCAGGTGTGGCCGCAGCCGAGGCCCTTGCCATGTAGCACTGTGACGCGGGTCACATCACCAACAGCGTGTTACAGTGCGGTGCAGGAAGTCTCCGGCGCCCAGGCGTGGCAGACGCTTTGGACAGGTGCCGGTACGCACACATCTGCAAGCCTTGCGCGGCGCGTCCTCGCTGGGCCTTGCTGCCAGCCCTGTTGCTGCCAGACGGCGGCGCCGCGCGCGGCGTGAGCGGGGTTGCCTGCTCGCGCTCGACTGAGACGGACTGATATACATTGATTGCACACAGCAAGCAATGCGATGATGGAAAGCAGCGCAGTGCAGCGCGCCTTGTTCTCCTTGTTGCCGCCAGCGGGCGCCGGCGCGCCGCGCGGCGTCACGAGCACATGCCCGAGCGCCGGCACGCCCGCGTCGCCCAGGAATCGCGGCTCGGGGCGCGCGCGCGGCGTGTTGCGCGCCGACGCATACGGCGCACCGGCGGCCGCCGCGTCCGGCGGCGGCGGCGCGGGCGGCGCGCCCAGCATGCGCGCCAGCCGCTCGGGCGTCTCTGCGATCAGCCGCAGCTGGTGCCGCAGGTCGTCCGCGGGCCACCCGCCCGCCCTGCGCGGCGCGCAGACCGGGCGCCTCGCGCCCCAGCGATCCTGGGATGCAGGGCGGCCGGCGGCGATGCTGCACAGACCGGACGGTCCTTTGCGCACGCCGGCCCCTGGCTGGGCAGCCGGGAAGGGCGAATGCAGACACGTTTGTTGGCAGCCGCGCCTGGCGCTGCAGGTCAAGCTGCCAGCCGATCGACTTGATACGGCGCCGACTGCATTACTAGTCGCACACGTGTGGCAAGGCGCCCCAAGAGCACGCACGCAACTGGCTGAGCAGGCGGAGGCTTACGCCACTGCCGCGCACCCGGGCGCCAGGCTGCCGCGCAGCGCGACCACGAGCTGCTCCGGCGAGCAGCGCACTTCGACGCCCAGGCCGCGCAGGCGCGCCAGCAGGCCGGCCGGCGTCAGGCCGCCCGCGCTGAGCTGCTCAAAGGCGGCTGCGATCTGGCCGCGCAGGCCCGCGAGTGCCGCGTCCGCCGCGCGCACCTGCCCGCACACCATGCCGCGCCGTCAACGCATCTGGAGACAGAGCACTGTGATGCGCTGCTGCTCCGCAGCGCCTTCAGAGCGCCCGCCGCCATAAAAAGCGGGTGTCGACCTTGACCGTGGGTGCTTGCCGTGGCAACATCTCACATGGGCACCACCTGCAATCTGTGAGCAGCGATTGGGCAGCTGTTGCGAGCTCGATGTGCCAGGCAAAGAAGGCTGGCAGATCGCACAGGCCTGGCAGCGCGAGCGCGTGCGCACCTGCTCGCGCAGGCCGCCGCGCTCCGCGAGCAGCGCGTCCGCGCTGGTCGCCAGCTCCTCCGTGCGCGCGCGCAGCGCGCCGACCTGCGCCTCCAGCGAGCCGCACTTGCCCGCGACGCTCGCCGCACGCTCGGCATCCGCAGCGTGCACCGCGCGCTCCGTAGCCAGTTCAGCCTGCAGCGCGGCCAGCGCGGCGGCCAGCTGCGTCTCCAGCGAGCCGCACTTGTCCGCAACGCCCGCTGCGCGCTCGGCATCCACAGCGTGCGCCTCGCGCTCCGCAGCCAGGTCAGCCTGCAGCGCGGCCAGCGCGGCCGCCAGCCGCGCCTCGCGCGCGGCCTGCGCGGCCGCGCCGGGCGTGTCCCCGGGTGCGGCGCGCTCGCCGGCGCCGACGCGCCGGCTGATCTCCAGCGCCGCGCCCGCGCCCAGCAGCAGGATGACGGGCAGCACCATGGCTGCCGGCTGCGGGCGCCGAGGGCGTCCTGGTTCACTCTTTTTCAAGAGCTGGCCGAGCTGCAACAGCCCTTCTTCGAATTCAAAGCACGCCCTCGGGCATGCTGCCATATTAACATAAGCTCTGGTTTTTGAGTTGCAGCTTGTTATTTGCGTTGCTTCAGAATACAGACGTGCTGTTGAACACCCCTCTCTCGGAGGCCCAAGTCTGCGTGATTGTCATCGAAAGGCATCGCCTTTGAAGCGTTTGGCCTTGGCCTGGCCGAGCAGCCGCCTCCCGGCTGCCAACCGCCTGGAGGCCCGCGATGGCAGAGTCCAGGCTTCCCTCAGCCAGGGAGGCCGCAGACAGCCTCAACCGTCAGCATGATGCCCGGAACGACGTCAGGCGGTGCGTCCAAGGCTGCAACACAAGTCACTTGTTGCCTTTGTTGTTGCCTCGCCTCACGCCTCTGAGGAGGAGTCGTCGTCGTTTGTTGTGCCTGCTTGAATGACGGTGAATGACGGTGACGTGATGCAGTGAAGCAAGCACTGCAAGGCTGTTGCGCTGATGCACACAGCCTGCTGCGCAGCAGGACCGCGGAGCAGCGGGCGCAGCGGGCTCCCAGTGATGCCATGATGGGAGCGCACTTCAAGGTGCGCGAGGCCGAGGTCCAGCTCACACACTCGGCCCCTGGGCGTGCAGCCTGGAGCTGCACGCCTGAAAGCTGTGCTTTTTATGCCCTGGAAGTCACGCACCCAGCCGCCCTGGGCGCTGCGGCTAGGCACCTGGACTGTGTTACAGATGTCGCGCATCCCCTCAACAGTCAGTAGGCGTGCGCTGTGTGATTGGCTTGTTTTTGTGAGGATGCGGCCACGCAGCTAGCGCTGCCGCCGCCGCCACCGCCGCCGGACGAGGTGTGCGGGGCGCCAGCACTTCATGGGCATGGGTCTCTTTGCTCGCTGCTTCACCTTTTCATCATCTCACCTGCCGGCTTTGGCTCGGCATGCAAGATGCCCCCAGGCGCCGCGGCAGGTGCCCTGGCCGCTGCGACCTCCCGCCTGGTATATATCTGGCTGGCATGTGCCGCTCGTGCACTAGGTGCAGGCCCAGCACCTCCAGGTGATGGCCGCGTGTGCTTGTAGCGCATGCACCCGACAGGCATGGGCGCTGCGGCTTGGCGCCCCGGGCTTGATGCGCCGCCACGGACCCTGCGGCGGCCCAGCTTGCGCACGCGCTGCTACTAACATGGGCGCCGCTGTATGCAGGCTCCTGGGGCGCCCGCGGACACAACGCTCGACCCAGTGCCTGAGGTGCAGCCCCCCAGCACTCACGCGCCTGCCTCTGCTCCAGGCTGTCATGCCGCGCAGCTGCTCTGCCTTGTACGAACATGTGCCCATGAGCGCATGTCCACACGGAGCCGCCGTCGGCCCCACGCCGGGCCTGCACGCGCATGCGCTGCTGTCAAACATGGGCGCCCCTGTGTGCGGGCTCCTCAGGCGCCCGGCTCTGCAGCAGACGGCGCGCTGGGGGAGCAGCCGCGAGCTGCCAACTGCGGCAGGGCCGCCGCACGGCTGCCGGAAGCTCGCCAGCGTGCGCGTCCCACGCCGCCCGACCCCGCTGTGCCTGTAAGAATGAATAGTAGTGCGCGGCCGCATGCCGCGCTGGCTGCCTGGGGGCCAGCGGCTGTGCCTCTGCGGCACGCTTTCGGGCCTGTGACACGGCCTTTAGGTCAGGGTCCTGCATGCATTGCCGTGTGCCTTTCCAGTGCAAAATGGTGGTTGCATGCGGCCGTTTGCATAATGGGCTGCCAGGGCGGCTGCTCTGTGCCGTGCATAAGAGCTGCCCAGCAGGTCTGGCACACGTCTGGCGCACATGCATGCTTGGTTGTGGCAGCGCCTGTGGTGACGCGGGGCGGCCGCGGGCGCGCAGGCGAGCCTGTGGCGGCGTGCGCGGCTGAAGCCGCGCTCGGCCAGGGGCCGGAGGGCGCGCCGCCGGCCATGCCGGGCGGCATGGAGGGCGCAGGCTCTCGGTGCGACGCTCGGGGCGAGGAGTCCCAGGAGTACCGCGCTGGGCTCGCCGCCGCTTATGCGCGGATTGAGCAGTATGGCCCTGGGAGGGCATTCATCCGGGAGGCGGAGGCCTGGCTGGCGCAGTGCTGCCAGCGCACGCGCCAGGACTGCCTGCCAGGGCATGTTACCGCGTTCATGGAGGCCGTGTTTGTACCAGGACACCAGGACGCCAGGTCCGCCAGCGGGGCGCACTGCTGCGCGCCGCGCACTGTGGAGCGGGCGCTGAGCCGCCTGATGGTGTGGTTCAAGGGGGCGGGCCGCACCAAGCCGTGGGCCCTGCTGGCAGAGTCCTCTGTGCAGTGCTGCAACCCTGTGCTCAGCCAGGAGGTCATGGTCTGGCAGATGGCGTATGAGCACTCTGTTGTCACTGGCATGGACATCTTCATGCCGCCCGCCGCGCCGACCACCGCAGCGGCTGGGGCAGCTGCGGGAGCAGGGGGGCGGCGCAGGGCGGCGGCGGGGCCCGGGCAGGGCGGCGCGGCGGGGCAGGGACAGGGCGGCGCGGCGGGGCAGGGACAGGGCGGCGCGGCGGCGGCAGGGTCTGCCCAGGGTGCCGCGGCGGGGCGCCGGCAGAGCGGCGCCGGCGACGTCGTGACGGATGCAGAGTATATGCAATCTCTTGCAGAGATGGAGGCCGAGCTGGGCGGTCGGGGGCGGCCCGCGGAGGCCGCAGTGCCGCCACCGCAGCAGGCGGAGGCGGGCCAGGCACGGCCGGCGCCGGAGCCCATGCACCCGGCGCAGCCGCCACCGCGGGCGCGCCGCCGGGGGCAGGCTGCCGCGGCGGCCGGCGCGTCGCGCATGCGGGCGGCCGGGGACGGCGGTGCGCGCCCTGCCCTGCACGCCTGGCCGCCGGCCTGCTCAGGCACTGCGCGCAGAGCGCGGGTGCCGCGCCTGCATGCCTGCTGATGAGCCTGCTGCGAGACGCTTGCCTGGCAAAGCGATCCTGACACAGCGAGCACACTGCCTGCCCAGCCCTGCGCATGACAGCTCGCGGGCGCGCCACTGCCGTGGTGGATGTGGTGGTCTTCAGGGACCTGTGCATGCATTGCGGCGCCGGCACCAGAGGTGGCGCGCGTGCAGGGGCGCTCGAGGCGCAGACCAAGTCCCGGCAGGACGCGCAGCTGGCCACTCATGGCAACCGGGAGGGTGCGCCCTCTCACAACACAGTGCTTTGGCCCTGGGCCGTGTCAGCCCGGTGAGAGCGCGGCTCCCAGCATTGCCATACGCCAGCGTTGAGGCTGCGTGCTCGCGCTCCTCTGGCAAGCTCGCGAGTGCGCCAGGCGCTGCCACAGGCAGAGGCCCAGCGCCGTGCCACATCAAGACGGCATGCATCCTCTGGTGGCTCACGTGCCCGGGGCGCGCTTGGCCGCAGGCATGGCAAAGGCGGAGGAGCACGCCTAACTGCGCATATGCAGCAAACCGCAAGCGTCGGCCGCGCGCAGCCCTAGGACGTACTTTGTGCGGGGTGCTGTTTGGCGCTAAAATCTAGGGAAACTGCGGTAACTTCAAGCACACTTTGCGCCTGTCTTGATGCCACACTTGGTGGCACATCATGTTTCTGTTTTGACCTGCCTTGTGGCCATGTCTTGTGCTAACATGCAGCACTTGCTCTCAAGGACCTTGACTACCTACTCACCACCTTGGAAACGGCAGTGCCATGTGCCTTTGCAGTGCAAAGTGTGCAGCTAGCATGCAGCAGGTGGTTGTTGCATGCGCAGTTCACATATTGGGCTGCCAGGGTTGCTGTTCTGTGCCATGCATGAGAGCTGACCAGCAGGTCAGGAGCATGTGCATGCTCTGCTCTGGCAGCGCCCATGATGACGCGGGGCGGCCGCGAGCGCGCAGGCGAGCTCAAGGCGGCGGCAATGGAAGAGGACGCGCTCGACGAGGGCACGACGATGCGCTGCGGGCCGCGCCGGGCGTCGGGGAGGGCGCGGGCCAGCAGCGCATCGTCCAGCCACTCGTCGAGCGCGCCCTCTATCATTGCCGCCGCCTTGAGCTTGCCTGCGCGCCCGCGGCCGCCCTGCGTCACCCCTGCTCTGCTCTGGCAGCGCGGTGGTGGCTCGCCGCTGCCGCCGTCGCCGCCGGCGCCGCCGCATGAGATGCGCAGGGCGCCAGCACTAAATGGGCATGGGTCTTTTGGCTTGCTGCTCCACCTTGTCATCGTCTGACCTGCTGGCTTTGGGTTTGGCATGCGGGGTGGCCCCATGCGCCGCCGCTTGTTGCCCGGGCTGCCGTGACCACCTGTTGGGCATGTGCTTGGCTGGCACATGCCGCTTGTGTACTGGGTGTGCAGGCCCAGCCCCTCGCAAGTGTTGGCGGCATGTTCTTGTGGCGCACGCACCCAACGAGCAGGAGCGCCTGGGCCGGAGGCGTCACCGCGGGCCCAGCGCCGGGCCTGCATGCGCATGCGCTGTTGTTTACATGGGCGCCTTGGTGTGCAGGCTCCTTATGCGCCCGGCTCTGCGGCGGACGGCGTGCTGGCGGAGCAGCCGCAAGACAGCAACAGTGACCAGGCCGCCGCGTGGCTGCCGGAGGCTCGCCTGCATGCGCGTCCCGCCCCACCCGATCCTGCTCTGCCTGTGAGATGTTCAACGGTGCGCGGCTGCATCTCACGCCAGCTGCCCAGGGGTCGGTAGCTGGGCCTGTTGCAGCGCGCTTGTTGGGCCGTGACATGGCCGCTAGGTCGGGGTCCTACATGCAGTGCCGTGGGGCTTTTGCAGTGCAAAATGGGCATATTATACACAGCAGGTGGTTGTTGCCTGCGGTTTTTTTTCGGGGACTGCTAGGTTTGCTGTTCTGTGTCATGCATGGGAGCTGCCCGGCCGAAAGGCGCACTTGCATGCTTGGCCCTCTCAATGGCCGTGGTAACGCGCAGGGCGGCCGCGGGCGCGCAGGCGAGCGTGAGGCGGCTGCGTGCAAGGAAGGTGCCGCGAGCGACAAGGGGCTGGAGGACGCGCCGCTGGCCAAACAGGTGCGTCAGGGAGGGCGCCGGCTCTCAGGGCGGCGCTCAGAATGAGGTTACTCAGGAGGTGGGGGGCCGTGCCGCGGTCTGCGCGCGGCTAGAGCGATACGGGGGTTGGGAGGATGGGCGGGAGGGGCACGAGGTGGTGGTCATGGTGGCAGCGGCCTGGCTGGCGCAGCACTGCCGGTGCACGATGGGCCACTGCCGGCCCAGAGCACGTGGCAGCGTTCATGTAGGCGGTGTTGATCCGCACGCACCGGGAATCCAAATCTCTCTGCGGGGCGCCCTGCTGTGCGGCGAGCTCGTGCAGTGGGCGCTGCGCCACCTGCGCGCATGGTTTATGCGGGCGGGCCGCAGTGACCAGTGGGTGGTTTCCTGTGGGTGGAGTCCTCCACAGACTGCGCGCGGCGCTGCAACCCCCTAGACAGTCTCGAGGTAGAGGAGCGGCAGCAGGTGGGAGGAGTGGCAGCGCGCGCACACGAGCGCTGTCATGTACCACATTGACTTTTTCAGGATGTCCGCCGCTGCGGCCTTTGTAGCGGTGGCTGGGGGGCCTGTGAGCGCAGCAGACCCCTACTAGCAGGGGCGGGTCGCCGTCAGCGTGCGGGTGTCCCTGTTCGCATGCTGACGGCCCCTGCTGGTAGGCGTCCTCTGCGCTCACAGGCGCCCCAGCCGCCGCTACAAAGGCCGCCGCGGCGGACAACCTGAAATAGTCCATGTGGTACATGACAGCTTGCGTGCGCGCGCTGCCACTCCTCCCACCTGCTGCCACTCCTCCACCTCCTGGCTATCAACGGGGTTGCAGTGACGCGCGCAGTCCGTGGAGGACTCCGCCGATGCAGACCACCGGTCGCTGCGGCCCGCCCGCACAAACCATGCGCGCAGGTGGCGCAGCGCCCACTGCACAAAGCTCGGCGCGCAGCAGGGCGCCCCGCAGACGGACGTGGAGTCCTGGTGTGTGCGGATCAACACCGCCTCCAGGAATGCTGCCACGTGCTCTGGCCGGCAGTTGCCCATTGTGCACCAGAAGTCTAGCATGCTGCATGGCCGGCAGATGGGGCTGGTGGGCCCCTGAGGCCTCTCACGTATGCCTGCTGGCGGCCCGCCCTGCCCTGCACACAGACATGCAGGCCTCCACACTTGACTTTAAAGAATGGCGCTGGGTGAGCACACTGGAACTTCGTGTGTACTGGGCGCGTGCTCAAGCAGACGCGCAGCCTGCAGCAGGACGACTGGGAGTATGGGGGCTACAAGGTGATGAGCGTCCAGATCCTTGAGAGCAATCGCTGCCTGTAGCACAAGACATGGCCACCTGTCAGGCCACCTGTTAATTAGGATGTGCCACACTTGGCGCCCAAATTAGCGCAGCTCACTTCCCTAGATAGCCGCGCTGCACTGCACCCGCCCTGCCCAAGACACGCCGCGAGCACCCGGCTTGTTGCTGCGAAGGGCCTTTCCTGATTGCGTCTTTGGCAGTGCGCGGCTGCATCTCACGCCAGCTGCCCGGCGCTCGGCAGCTGGGACTGCTGCGGCGCGCTTGTTGGGCCGTGATATGGCCGCCAGGTCGGGGTCCTACATGCAGTGCCGTGTGCCTTTGCAGTGCTATATGGGCGTTTTACACACATCAGGTGGTTGTTGCATGGGCCGTTCACATGAGGCTGCTAGGTTTGCTGCTCTGTGCCATGAATGCGAGCTGCCCAGCAGGTCTGTAGCGTGTGCATGCCTGGCCCTCCCAACGGCCCTTGTGACGCGCAGGGCAGCCGCGAGCGAACAGGCGAGCTCGAGGCGGCTGCGTGCAAGGAAGATGCCGCGCGTGACAAGAGGCTGGAGGGCGCGCTGCTGGCCATGCAGGTGCGCCAGGGAGGGCGCCCGCTCTCGGGGGCAGCGCTCGGAGCGCTGCGCATCACGCCCCGGTGGACCAAGAGGAGGCGCCGGGCGAGGCGCGAGCACGGGTTGTGTAGGTTGGGGTCGCGAAGCAGTGCAAGTGGAGCCGGCCTGCTGGCTGCACATGCTGCTGATGACAGCACATGAGGCGGGCCAGCTGATTGACGACTCTGCTTTGCGGCGTGGGGGCCAGACTCGGGTTAGTGCATGCCGGGAACTGCCAAGGATTGGGACATGGCTGATTATCTGGAAAACATGGGTATCTGGCTGGGGAGGGCGACGATCCTGGCAGCGCATACTGCTGCGTGACAAGCACCGCTCAAAAGTACGTATGGGCCCTTTGCCACGGTTTGGCGCTACTGGGCCCGCCGCTACCCATGGACTCAGGAGGGATAGGCCATGGTCTGACGCAGAGCTGCAACCCCGCGCTGCGACGTCGCGGGATTGCAAATCTGCGTCAGACCCACGTCCTCTGCCTCCTGAGTCCACGGGTAGCGGCGGCTTAACAGCGCCAAACCCTGTCAAAGGCCGATTACATAGCCCTTGGCATTGCTCGCCCCGCAGAGGCGTGCGCGGCAAGGCTCGTCGCCCTCGCCAATCCAGATGGCCGTATTTTCGAGATACTCCGCCACGTCCCAACCCGTGGCAGGTTCCAGCATGCATGCACCCGAGTCTGTCCCCCACACCGCAAAGCGCGCCATCCCCCAGTCGCGCATGCAAATACCACCTTTGGCGTACAAAAACAGGGCCAGCTGCACGCTGACGGCTACCCGCCCCTGCTGGTAGGGGTGCTTGTGGTGCGCGGTGGCTACCCTGTTATCAGATGCAGCATGTCCTCATCATGCTAGATTCAAGAGGCCAGTCTCATGCATTAGCAAGTAAGCATTGCAAAGTATGGCATCCAGCTTGGCATAAAATAGTGAGCCGCGGGTGCTGATGTGCGCGCACAAGCCCTGCTGGGCAGACAACTGGGGCGTTCTGCTGCGCGCCACGCTGCAGCGCACCATATCAGGTATATTGGGGCCTGCTCAGAAGAGCTATTAACATGACAATGTAGTGACGGTGTAGGAACTCTGGGACGAAGCATTTCATAGCTCAATACAATCTCAATGGAGTCGAGCCGCGGCGTCCGCTCTGGATATCGTGATATACTTGAAGCAAGTGTGCTCACCCAGTACCGATCTTCAAACCCAACTATGGAGGACTGCATGTTGTACAGTGCATGTCTGTGCTGTGGAGGCCTGCACGTCTGTACACGTGTGCAGGGCAGGGCAGCCAGCAAGCATGTAAGCGGCAGCCCTCAGCAGTCGCTGTACCCTTCGGCCACCCTTGAAGCACACGAGTATGAAAGAGTGCCGCTGCCGCACCCGCTCCAGACCTTTCTCCCTTCGGTCTGTCTGGCGCGCCGACTAGCAGTCTGGTAACGTGCCTGGCCCCAGCGTTTTCGCCTTAGAGGCGGTGGAATGCGGCGAGACTCCGGTGGCGTTACAGAGTGTTTACAACGTCGGTCCAGTTAAAACCTTACTTGCTGGGATATGGCATCCTAGCATGCCGTACGGTAGCATTACTCACCATCTAGTCAAGCTAGCCCCAATCTATTCCTGTTGTTGTTACAGCCTTGTTGTTAAATCACCGCACGAGGACTAGCCCTGTCCAGGGTAGCACCAGCAGGGACAGGATGGCCTGCTCCACCAGGTTGAGGCACATCACGCTTGGTGGATAATCAGAGCCTGGGGGGAGCGTAGCCGGCCCCCCACCCTTTTTCCTCACCTCTGCAAATGGTGCTGGTTGAGGATGGCTTGCTGGATGCAGGTCTTGGGCGCACCCTGTACCATTCGCGTCCTCCAAGTAATCACGGCTCGGCTAGCTTCCAGGCATGACGTGCCCTTAACCTGTCAATCAGGCGCAGTGCGCCCAGCGAGCGCTGAAGTCTGCGTTCACCAAGCAGCCTAACATGTGATGGTGGCAATTTGCAATATGGAATGGGCCCGTGTTGTATAATTACACAGTCATTGATTTAAATATGTTGCAGCTTTCACTTGCGTCACCGCTTCAGGACACCGTCTCTTGAAAATCTTTGTCTCGAAGGCCCGAGTTTGTGCAGTCGTCCTCGGCTTGCATCGCCTTCAGAGCGTTTGACTCTGGCCTGGCAAGCAGCCGCTCCTAGAGCCTTTCGCAGCCGCTGCCGCTCGCCTGGAGGGCCCGCGATGGCCGACTGCGACGCCTGCACTTACCCAGGCAGGCCGCAGCCAGCCTCGAGCAACTCGAGCAACCAAGCCACCACACTGCCTGGGACGACGTGCGGTACGTTCAAGGCAACAATCGTTGCCTCGAGTGCTGCCTCGGAGCCGCTGAGGAGGCGTCCTCATTGCACTCAGTGACTGCCTGTGAGAACGGCGAAGCGCCTGTGAGCAGGACAATTGTTCACTGCATGAACCAGCACTGCAAGGCTGTTGCGCTGATGCGCACAGCCCTGTGCGCAGAAGGACCGCAGAGCAGCGGGCGCGGCGGGCCCCCATTGGCGCTGCGTATGGAGTGCAGTCCCAGGTGCGCGAGGCCGAGGTCCAGCTCACACACTCGGCCCCTGGGCATGCCGCAGTAGGCCTGAATGCTATGGGCTGCATGCCCCTGGGGTCACGCGCTCAGCGGCCCTAGGCATTGCGGCTAGGCACCTGGACTGTGGATGCAGATATTGCCCATCCTGTCTCCTGGCACTTATTGTGCGCTGTGTGACGGGCGTGTCTTATGGGCGTGCGGTCACGCAGCTGGCGCCGCCGCCGCTGCCGCTGCCGGACGTGGTGTGCTGGGCGCCAGCACTTCATGGGCATGGGTCTTTTGGCTCGTTGCTTACCTTGTCATTCTCTTACATGCGGGCTTTGGCTCGGCATGCACGATGGCCCTAGGCACGGCTGCTGGTAACTGGGCTGCTGCGACCTCACATCTGGCACGTGTTTGGCTAGCCCGCGCACTGAGCGCGCATGCCCAGCCCCTCCGGGTGTTGACCGCATGTCCTTGTGGCCACGCACCCAGCCCGCAAGGGCGCATGCGGCTTGGCGCTTGGGGGCTTAAGGCGCCACCGCAGACCCCTTGCCTGCTTGCGCATGCGCTGCTGTTAACATGGGCGCCGCTGTGTGCAGGCTCCCGGGGCGCCCGCGGACACGACGCTCGACCCAGTGCCCGAGGTGCGCCCGTCCCCAGCAGCTCAGGCGCCGGCCACCCTGCACCAGGCTGTCATGCCGCGCAGCTGCTCTGCATGGAACATCGACATACACCCTTGGAGGCATGTCTATTTGGGCGCCGCCGCAGTCCCCACGCTGGCCCCGCATGCGCCTGCGCTGCTATTAACGTGGGATCACTCCGCGGTCACGTCATAGCCTGATTGGCAAAATGCCTTGGTCAGCCGGGCTGGCATCATATGCTGAGGAAGCACATGCAAGAGCGAGCTGATGTGGGACCTGTGGCATCCACGGTCGTCTCTGTCGGCCCGTACGCGTTGTGCAGGTGCGCGCTCGGCAGGCGCTGCTCGAAGCGCGCCGCCAGTGCCGGCGGCAGCGCCTCACCGCCCACCAGCACGTGCCGCATGTCCGTGCACGCCGACACCTCTGGCTCCTGAGCCGCGACATCAGCTGATCCAGCTTCAGAGCCTGTGGCACTGCTGGCTGTTCAGCAGCAGAGCCTGTGCACAACGCACATTGCCATCATCACTTGAGGAGCGTGCGCGCCTGCAACAGGACGTCCAACTGCGACGGCACGAAGCTGGCGCAGGTGACGCGCTGCTCCTTGCACAGGCGCGCCAGGTACTGCGTGTCCTTCTCGCCGCCGGGCGCCGCCAGCAGCAGCACGCCGCCGCACGCGAACGGATTGAACAGCTCCTGCACCGACGCGTCAAAGCTGACGGGCGCCTTCTGCAGGAACACGTCGCGCGGCCCCAGGTCCATCTTCCTGCGGGCATGCCCGACGCGCGTCAGCCGCTGTGCCCGGAACATCGGACATTGACTTTGGGGCAACAAGCAAGCGGGCCGCGCACGCGGTGATGCAGTGCAGGTAGTTGACGACGCCGGCGTGCTGCAGCACGGCGCCCTTCGGGCGGCCCGTGCTGCCAGACGTGAAGATGATGTAGCACATGCCGTCCGGCTGCGCCCGCACGCCTGGCGACGTGGGCTGCTCCCGTGCCAGCGCATTGCGCTCGCTGTCCACCTGCCGCGCTCGGTCGCGCCCATCTAATGCATGGAGGTGCAATGCATGCAAGGCCTCCAGTGCTAGCCGGGAGCACGCACCAGCAGGACGTGCGCGTTGGTCGGCACGGCCACCCGCGCATGCACCTCCTGCTGGCTCAGCAGCACGGGCGCCTGCGCAGCCAGAGTCCCGCCTTCAGCAATTTGTGACGAGCACAACAAGCCTGCAAGCGGTCTGCATCTGGCTGCCCAATTAGGCGCGCCTCAGAGTCCTCCATCATGAGCGCAAGGCGGTCCGGCGGGTAGCTGGGGTCCATGGGTACGTAGGCGCCGCCGGCCTTGAGCACGCCCAGCAGCGCCACCACCAGCTCCAGCGAGCGCTCCATCATGACGCCCACCGGCACCTCGGCGCGCACGCCCAGGCGGGCGAGCCGGTGCGCGAGCTGGTTGGCGCGTTTGTTGAGCTCGGCGTAGCTCAGCGTGCCGCCCTGCAGGCGCCGCACGGCGTCTGCGACTGTGCATGTTGGACTCAACACGCAGCTGTGAGGTATCATTGCTCAATGCACCAGTCCTTTGATAGACTGTGCTGTATGCGGACACACCTGGAAGGTCGCCGCGGGGGCGCCCGGCGTGGCGGCCGCCCAGTGCTCCAGCATGCCGTGGATGGTCTGGCGCGCGAACGCGCCCGCAGCGGGCCCGAGCTGCAGCGGACTGAAGGTGTTGCGCATCACCGCTGTACGCTCGTCAGAGTGCATGATGCTCAGCTCATCCAGCGTACAGCTCGGTGCGGCTGCGATGTTTGCCAGCAGCACCTGCGGCAGCGTGCAGTACGCTATGCTGGCCATGGCACCCAGCAGTGCAACTGTCTAAGGACGGTTGAAGTACCACGCTACTGTTGGACCAAAGGGATGAGGCGGGGGTACCTCCATGTGCCTGGCCATGCGCTCCGCAGTGGCCGGCAGGAACAGCTCGGTCGCATACTCAATGCCGCCTGTCAGCTCCTCGCCCTCCTCCATGTTGAGCACCAGGTCCGTCTGCGCCTGTGCACTGCCCTCCTGCAGAGCACCGCATGCGGTTCAGACCTCCGTCAGCCAGAGTCTGTGCTCACATGGCGCTTGCTCAGCGGGCTCGCTGGCACGGCCACTGCGTAAGCACAGCTCAGAGACATGTCGCGCCAGATGAGGAGCGGGCATGTGGCTTGACCCGCACCGCCCAGCCCTCCACTTGCAGGTCGGCCAAGCTCATCGCGGCATCATCATTGCTCGTTCCAG
>JAABUV010000541.1_pt1 | contig 57026 bp, 97 predicted proteins | sample 5559971 | NCBI WGS metagenome assembly JAABUV01 (sample SAMN10711881, study PRJNA513362) | rock metagenome | isolation source: Antarctica rocks | place: Antarctica: Victoria Land, Knobhead nord | collected 2015-12-19 | reverse complement strand
AGCGCGCCCGCCGCCTGCCGCAGGGGCGGCCAGCCGCCCGGCCGGCGGCCGGCCGCCGCAGCCGCGCCGAGCGCGCGCGGCAATGCGGCCGCGGCCCCCGCCGCGACCCGGCGCCGGCGTCCAGAGCACACCTTGCCGCCACCGCGGCGCGGCCTGGTCGGGCAGGGCGCGCGGCCGGGCGCGCAAGCAGGACCCCGCCGAGCCCTGCGTGGCAGGGCCCGCCGCTGCCCGCGCGGCCGGGGCGCGCGCGCATGCCCCGCACCACGACCGAGAACTGCGCGTTGCCGCTCTCAAGCACATGCGAGTAGGGGATGGAGGGTTAAGTTTTGGGTAGGGCGCGCGCAGAGCACCGCACCGGGACCGCAAACTGCTCATTGCCGGTCTTGACCACATGCGAGTAGGGGATGAAAGCGGGCAGGCTCTCCACGGTTGTCAGCAGACCGCCCGTATTGGCACTCGAGATCCTCACCCGCAGCACCTCGCAGTCCTGGCGCGGCGCGCGCGTGCGCCTCAGCACGGCGCCCTCACCCTATACCTAGCACTGTTGCGTTGCTTCCCGGGCCCGCTTGTCTGGCAACGTGTCACACACCCTGACGGCGGCTGTGCATGAGGGCCGGGGCCGGGCTGCACAGGCGCTGCCTGAAAAGGTGTACACTACCATTCGGTCACACGTGACAAAGGCAGGAACAAGAATGCCAGATGCATTCGGACCAAACACAAGAGCATGGTCCATATGTCAGAAGTGCCTTCGCACCCGCTGCAAGTGCACCCCAGGCTCACCCCAGCACAGGGCTCCGTAAACAAACACGTGTGTCTGCACAGGGAAGCGCTCGACGCGCCCCCCGGTAGGCAAGCGGCCACAGACGCGCGGGGCACCCGTTGGGCTGGCGGTTGCGCGCGAGGCGGCCGCAGGCAGCCACGCATCGCGCGCGCGCCGCCCTGCCGGCCGGGGAGGGCGCGCCGTGATGGACGCCTGCAGGATCTGGTCGGCGCGCCGCCAGAGCAGGTTCAGGTCCACGCGCCGCGCCGACAGCAGCGGGCCGCGGCCGTGGTACTCCAGCTCGTCAGGGATGGCCACCACCTGCGGGGTGATAGGGTTAGGGTTAGCACTTACGGAATGGCCACCTCCAGAGCAGGTTGAGGTCCACGCGCCGCGCCGACAGCAGCGGGCCGCGGCCGTGGTACTCCAGCTCGTCGGGGATGGCCACCTCCTGCGGGGTGATAGGGTTAGGGGTAGGGGACTGGGCATGGCTGGTGACCACCAACGGGGAACCGTCGGTTCCTCCACTCCGCCTGGTCACCTGGCGCGCCGCGCCGCGCCGCAACCCGGCCGCCGCCGCCCCATGATGGCGCCACCGCCACCCCATGATGCGGCCATCGCCACCCCACGGTAGGGACACCACCTGGTCGCATAATAGGGCCACTGCCACACCCATAATAGAGCCACCACATCGTCCTATACACGGCCGCCATCACATGACAGGGCCCCAACCCGGTCATCCTGCTTTGAGGCCACCACCTGCACACGATACCCCACACCAACCTGCACATGATTACCGTACACCCACCTGCAAACAAACGCGCGCTTGCCCACTTGAGCATGCTCTGCACGCTCCCCAATGATGCACACACCAGGCCAGGCTTTCAAGCAGGCGCAAACACGTCGCAGTCGCTGCAGAGGCTGCCAACCGCGTGCTCGGCGGCGCGCCAGCTTACAGCCTGGCACGCCTGGGGTTGGATCCGCCAGGGCAGAGTGCAGCTTTGCAGGCTCCGGCAAACTCATGCAAATCACAGTCACAGGTCAGCACCGCGCGGCGGGGCCGCAGGCGGGGCGCGCCTCGTACTCCCGCGTGAGCCCGACGGGCATGCAGGGCCCGGCGTCCCAGTGGCCGCCGCTGCCTGGAGTGTCCATGCTCCGCCGCGCCACATACGGCATCTCGCGCACCGGCATGTACCTGCGCCCGGACCGCCCAAGTCGCTGCGGTGCTGTGGCAGCTGCGCTTGCGCCCGCAGCGACCCAGAGGCAGGCTGGCCTGTTAGCGCTGCAGCACCAGCCCTCGTCTGCCGGTGCACGAGTCGCTGCTTGTTCGCACTGCATTCGCTCCAACAGAAGCCGGCTGCCCGAAGCAAGCGAGAGCTCCCTTGCGCGCCAGGAGCACGGCCGCACCCGACGAGCCGCTTGTCCTGCACCAGCTCCGCGCGCGCGCCCTTCGCGTTGGACCAGATGATGCGCGCGGTCACGGTGTCGCCCAGCTGGAAGAAAGGGTCGGTGCAGCGCTCCTTCGCGCCCAGCGGCCGCGTGCGGCGCAGGCGGCCGTCGTTTTTCCATCCTTCCTCGCTCGTCGGCGCGCCCAGCCGCTCCTTCGCGTCCTGCTTCCGCGCCTTATAGCGGGTCCTCATGTAGTCCAGCCGCTTGCTGTCGTCGCGCTTGCCGCTGCCGAAAGCGACGTCTGCATCCATGCCCTCCTCACGCGCGGGCTCGGAGGTCGACGCCTGCTCGGCGCCGCCCGGCTGCGAGCCTGCGCGCCGCGCCGCGCCTGACGTCAGGACCAGCAACACGAGCTGTGCCACAGCTGCACCCACGCAGAGCTGAGCGGCGACCGGGTGTCTTGCAGCAAGGAATGCACGCAGAGGTGCGCAGGGCACGCCCTGGCACGGGCAAGCTCGTAGAGGTATGCAGACCGCACCTGCTTCGCGCGCTTCAGGCACGCTGTCCTCTGTGGGCGGCGGGCGCTCGACGGGCTCAGCCGCCACGGCGCCCTCCTGTTCCACAGCGGCGGCGTGTGCGCTCCTGACCCGCAGACGGCATGGCCTGTGGCTCGGCAGCACGGCCGCTCCGTGCCTCGGCCCTCCGAGCACGCGCGCGCCGCTGCTGGCGAGCACCGCACGCCGTCCGGAGCATGCGCTGCACCGGGGCTGCGCGTGGCTGGCTGACAGCTTTCCCACCAGCGCCATGGCTCTGATATGTGTGATAGTGCTGTCCGCCCAACAGTGCGATTTTGCGAGCTGATCTTCGCCTTGCTGCTTGCGTTGCCTGGTTAAGTAGGGTTTGGCTCTGGACAAGCAGGCCCACCTTACTTGGTGTGTCCCTGCAGGGAGCACACCACGCGCACTGGGACTGATTGTGAACTTGTGCGCTGGTGCAGGGCTTGCTCACGCAGCCGTTTCAGCCCAAGGTGCGCTGAACTCTTTTCGCAGCTGATAGCGGATAGCAGTGCCTTGCGCTCGCGACACGCCTCGAGGCTCAACCAGCGCCATGGGTGTGGACCTGGATGTGTGGATTGAGAAAGTGCGGCGCTGCGACCACTTGGCGGAGGACGAACTCAAGGGGCTCTGCGAATATGTGCGGTCCGCTCATGCATGCTGCGGGCTTTGTGCGGCCGCGTGCCGGCGAGGCAGGCGCTGGCGCGTATGGCGAGCAAGCGGGTGCGCCACGCGCACAGATTAAAGAGATCCTGGTGGAGGAGTCCAACGTCCAGCCCGTCAACAGTCCCGTCACGGTGCGGGCGCTGCCGCTCCCCGAAAACGCCCGGCTGCACGCAGAGACACTGTTGATGCAACCCGCCTGCGCGGCACGTAGCCTGCTCAGTGCAATTGTTTTGGTGAACGACGACACTCGACGCAGTAGTTGACACGCTTGACATGGAGCTGAACGTGTATCAAGAAGTCGGGCACAGCGCGCACCTCCGTGCCGCTCCGCAGGAGGGCCACGCCAGCCACAAGCGCCCGGCGTGCCGCGCGGTGCGCAGGTGTGCGGCGACATCCACGGGCAGTTCCACGACCTCCTGAAGCTGTTCCAGACGGGCGGCGAGGTGCCGGCGACCAACTACATCTTCATGGGCGACTTCGTGGACCGCGGGTACAACAGCCTGGAGGCGTTCACGCTGCTGATGCTGCTCAAGGCGCGGTGGCCGGCGCACATGACGCTGCTGCGCGGCAACCACGAGTCGCGCCAGATCACGCAGGCGCGCGCGCGGGACCCTGCTGGCTGGCAGCAGGCTCTGGCCTGTGCCTAGCAGCCGCGGGCCTGTGACTCGGTCTGCAGGCGCATACCAAGCTGGCACCAGCGTCCGCGCTGCTGCGACAGGGGCTGGCTGCTTACGCCCTGGGTCTCAAGGCGGGGCCGGCCCTCGGGCCTACCAGCTGTGTGAGCCTAATGGTATAAGCAGTTTGCATTGCTGGGGTGTCAGAGGATGTACAACCGGAGGTCGCGCATGCCGCAGTGCCCCTGCGCTGCAGGTGTACGGGTTTTACGACGAGTGCCAGAGGAAGTACGGCAACGCCAACGCCTGGCGGTACTGCACCGAGGTCTTCGACTTCCTCACCCTCTCGGTGCGCCGGCGCGGGGCCGCCCCGGTGCTGCCGGGCGCGGCTGTGCAGCGTCCCGCCTCAGCACTCTGCGTTGCTTACCTGTTCTGTTCTGAGGTGCATGCGCGCTGGCACGCACAGGGTGCTCACGGAAGCGTGCGTGCACAGACAGAGTGATGCTGTGGTGCAGAGGTGTGCGTCATGTGGTGGTGAGACGCGGGCGTCACGTGTGGCTTGCTTGGTGCTTGCAGGCGCTGATAGATGGCAAGGTGCTGTGCGTACACGGCGGCCTGTCGCCCGACCTTCGCACCCTCGACCAGGTCAGAAATGCCCTGCGGCGCCGCTATGGCACCCACTGCGGCGCCGCTATGGCACCCACTGCTGCAGTGATGTGAACTTTCGTGCAACAACATTCTGGGCTGGCCGGGCTACCCCACTCCCTTTGCCTCCACATCTGCGCTAGCCTCCGCCTCTACACCAGCGCACGCAGCGTACTAAAATCATCGCCAAAGCAAGTCAGCCAGCGTGTAGCAGCAATTCGCCCAGCTTGTTGACGGCAGTTGCAATTGCCGTGGCAAACAAGCCACTGCTGGGTGCTTGTACGGCAGTGCGAGCATTTCAAAGAGACGCCACGGTCGCGCGGTATGATTATCAGTTGCGGCGGCGCTGGCGCAGGTGCGCACCATCGAGCGGGTGTGCGAGATACCGCATGAGGGGCCTTTCTGCGACCTGATGTGGAGCGACCCGGAGGACATCGAGACCTGGGCTGTCAGCCCGCGCGGCGCAGGCTGGCTCTTTGGCGGCAAGGTGTGCAACGCGACGAGAGGGCGCAGGGTCGCCGCTGAGTGAGTGCCGTGATGCGGGAATAGAGTGCTGAAGGGTTGTTGCTTCGCAATCAATGGCAAGGACTCTGCCAAGACAGTGAGCTACAAATGTAGCTGCCAATGCACGAGCACTGTTGAGATATGAGTTTATTGATCTTTTTGGGAATACTGCAGGGCATGTCCTGTGCCTCGGAGCGGTCTTTGCAATGCAAACGTTTGTTGCCGTCATAATGTGCTTGTGCGGGTGTGGCAGGTCACAGCAGAGTTCAACCAGATCAACGGGCTGGACCTGGTGTGCAGAGCGCACCAGCTGGTACAAGAGGGCTTGAAATACATGTTCAATGGTGCGACCATCATTCCTATCTTGGTTTGCTTGGAGCGTACTGTGCTTGCTTGCACTGAAGTGCATGTGGCACAAGCATTTGCATGCCAGGCGTGCGCACGTAAGTGACGTGGGGTGTGGCGCCGCAGACCGGTCGCTGGTGACGGTGTGGTCTGCACCAAACTACTGCTATCGCTGCGGCAACGTGGCCAGCATCCTGTGCTTCGACGACGCGCTCGAGCGCGAAGTCAAGTGCGCCCCTCAGCACCCTGGAAATGCTCATGGCGGCATCATGCTGAGTGAGGATACCTGTATGTGATGTGTTTCGACATGCGGAAGTGCTCAGCGTGTAGACGTTGACAGTGCCAAGACTTCAAGAGTCTGCAGTGACTCCGATTATGTGGGCCACAGGTACTTCACAGAGACAGAAGAGAACTCGACCATGATGGCGCCCCGCAACACTGTCCCTTACTTCCTGTAAATGTGCCCCGGTCGTCGGTTCTGCATCACGGTGGCCTGCACTGGTAGACAGCTCGGTGAATGTACAGCTACTGCTTGTTACCGGCCTCTCAATGTAACATGTTGCTGTACAGGCATCTCGGCCGCGCCCGACCCTGCAGTCTGCAATGCAGCAGCCTTCCAAATGCACCACTTTTGCCACTTCTTACTTTTGGCTAAAAGTTGTAGCAAGTACGCCAGCTATGTGTGTGAGTAGCATTGGCTTTGTGCACGGCACTCTGTTCACTGCTTACAGAGGCTGATGGGCTGGGTGACGCTTGGGCGTTTGCTTGCAAGTATGCAAGTGCGCACGTGGAGTATCAGCTCTGTAGCAAAGTTTGCACCGCAGCTCCCACTGCACAGTGCCTTCTGCAAGCCAGGCTTTGGCTCTTGCCTCCGGCAGGCGCAGTGCAGCGTTTGCGTCGCAGCGACATGCTTCAAAGCGCCGGCCATGCAGCACCACATCGTTCAGAGCACAGACCTCGAGAACGCGGTAGCCTCCTGCTGCCGCAGTCTCGGGAGGAGTGCGGGCGTAGACGAGGCTGCATTGGTGAGCACAGCAATCTGCGTTTCGAGTCCACACAGGCTGCAGCAGGTCGGCTGCCTGAGCCTTTGCTGACTTAATGTTGTGCAGGTTGCGCGGCTGCAGAGCAACTGGTTTAGCACCGCCGGGCAGCTGGCAGCCATCAGTGAGGTGTGACTGCTGCTTTGCCTGCTTCAAAAGCACTGATCTCTATCACCGCCCTCTGCACTTACGGCTGCCTGCTGCGCCCAGAGCGACGCCAGGACACTCCAGGTGCCGCTGCGGCTGCTGTCTGAGCTGCGCTGCCTGCTGGACGAACGCGAGGCAGGTGCACCTGCTGCTGGTGCTAGCGAGGCGCCTAGCGCACCCGCGAGCGCGCCGTCCAACACAGCCAGGCGGCGGAAGTCTGGTGCAGCTGCCAGCAGCAGCGGCAGGCAGCCAGAGGGCCCGTCGCTGGCTATGCTGCCAGGTCACAGTGGCGAGAACGAGAGCGGAGCGTGCTTGGGGGGCGGCACTGAAGCGCAGGGCAGCAACCTGGGCTCATGCCTCACTGCAAGCATCCCAGGTATGGCCTGCTGCTTGCCTGCATCGTGCAGGTCTCACGTGTCTGTCCTGTTCATGACGAGATCCCAGCTCATGATCTATGTGCATATATGGGTGCCCGCGAGCATGCCTGCTGAGCCGTCCAGGGTACTCAAGTACATACTTGGCAGCAGGTCTGGATGCCCTCATAGCAGCGAGGAGGATGCCGTCTGCTACCCGCATGGGTTACCGGTATAGCCACAAGGTGCTGCTGACCAAAAGAGGAGCGAGGCAAGCATTTGCCATCAAGGTACGCTGTCCGCTTTCAGTAAGCAGAGCTTCACCTCTACGGGTTATGCAGCTCACGTTGTACTGATTTGTGAGCTTGTTTCAGCATACTTTTGCTTGTGAGTGCGCAGGAGGACCAGATGCTGCCAGAGCTGCGGGCGGAGCTGGACGCGTTCCGCCTTTTCTGCACTGTGAAGTTCTTCGGCGCGCAGTCCGCACCAATCCTGCCCGTGACCGCGGACAAGTACGTGGACCACATCAGGCGCGCTGCCGAATATATTAGCTGCAACAAACACGCATGTGCTAGGTCGACATGCATGACTGCGTGCTCATGAGCTGTCGTAAGTGTTGCACGCATCCTGACCGCACCTGTGTGTGCGTGGTCAGCATGCATGACAGCCAGCTGGTCAGCATATGTGCAGGTCATACCAAGTGCTGTGCAAGCTGACAACATCGCCTGCAGGCCGAGGGAGAGCGCAGAAAATTCTGCCTTGATTGATGACTGTGATGCTGTGTGCAGGCGCGCCCTGGGTTGGCTGCACATCGAACGCGGCATCCCAGTGGCGGAGCTGAGCCTGTCGAAGCTGTTCCCGTCAGCCGAGCGCGAGGGCGTGGCTGTCGTCTTTGACTACCTGCAGTGGCTCTCTGCACGGGGCATCAGCCCCGCGACTGAAGGCAAGGCGCAGTTCCCAGCTGTGGCAGGCACATATTGGGACACGCCGCATGGCTGCCATGCGAAGGGGGCACGCATGCACTCTTAAGCATGGCGGACAGCTTTTGTTGATTTTCTCTTAGGAACTATCTCAATAGCACAGACAGGCGATCGGAGCTTAACATCTCCGACTAACGTTGCTGCCATGATCATACCAAACGTGTTTTGCATGTAGTGTGCTGCACTCACTTTACTTTTAAAAGCATATATGCAGTGAGGTCATGCAGTGCATACATGAAGTGCATACATCCACGATATGTGCTGCTCCGCCGCAGGGATTGCAGTGCGCTCGCTGATGCAGGCTGCAAAGTTCCTGTTCCATGCGCAGTCATGCGCGCGGCCGGACGAGGGCGAGAAGGCCTGTGCGCGCCTGCACGCCCCCTAATGCTTACAGATTGCCATCTCGTCTGTTTCTGATGCCTGAATGGCCGTACGCACATATATCACATCGTGCATGTTGGTTGTTACTCGCCTGCGTGACACATATCCGTGCAGAAATCACACAGTGAGTGTGATACTCATGCTGTTCTGACGCTGTCACCTCTTTGCCTTTCACACAGCTTGCAATAGCACATCAGGTGTTGTTGATATGACTTGCTGTATTTGCCTGTCAAGCACAAGGTTACATCTGCAAGTGTTGTTGCTCAGCGTTACAGACGGCGACTTGCTCGTGGTCCGCGAGCTGCGCAAGCTCTCCAACGAAGCAAAGCGCGCCACGGTCATCGCCGCGCGCACCGCGAACGAGAGCCTCAAGTGGCTGGAGTGGCCGCAGTATGTCACGGTGCGCGTCCGCAACTTGAGGCGTAGGTGTCCCTGTACTTGCACCTTCGCATGCAAACCAGATGAGCAAGCAATGTACGAATGATATGCATGTTAGCTTCCATTTATGTGGCGGCCTGCAGCACGTTGAGAACTAGAATTCAGCACGTTCAAGCGTATGATCTTTGATAGCATGCCAAACCCTGTGCAGGCCGTGGAAGAGCTGCGGTCAGAGTGCGCCGCGCTGGACAGCATTGGGCGCAAGCGGAAGGCCGCCGCCGTGGCCTGGAGCCTGCAGCGCTACCTCATTTTCGCGCTGCTCAGCTGCATTCCAGGCAGGCCTGCCAGGCTCATCCGCTAAACAGCAAAACATGTTGGTCAGTATTTCAAGCGGCTGCTCTGGTACCTGCTGAAGAGGAGCTGCAAGCCTGCCAGCCTTCCCCAAGAGTGTGATTACACTTCTGCGCATGGCTTACCACAAGGCTGCACATGTGAGCTTCCGAGCTACTTGCTAACCAGATTCTCGCAAGAACTCCAGCTGATAGTACTGGGAACCCCATAGCCTCATTGCTTTTTCCACACACAGGGCCATAGACAAAGTCATGGCCCCATGTATTAAAAGAGAAGCATGCTGTGAGGTGGCGCTTGCTGCTGTAGGCCAACAGCACACTTTGCCCGAGCTGGAAGCGGGCGCCGTGGTACTTGTGTGCAAGAGCAAGCCTATTGACCGGCGCTCGCTGCTGCAGACCGGCAGCGCACGGTGCGTGAGCTGGAGGTGGGCAGGACGCTGGTGCAAGAGGAGGGCCGCTGGCTCATCCGGCACACCGCCAAGGACTACAAGACTGGTCGGTCGTACGGCGAGCGGCCGCCGATGGTGCTGGCAGAGAGCATGTACCCAGAGGTGCAGCCCCTGCATGTTGCACTGTCCCTGTCACAACCTGTTCCCAGGCATAAATGTTCACTGCACATGCTGTATCACGAGGTCCTACTTGGTTTCATGACTGAGGCAATCTGCCTCTTGGATGTGCAGCACACGGCAGAACACGCCATGGCTGACGTCAGCTCGTCTGCAGCTGGAGGCGTGGTTGGGCCGCTGGCGTGCCGAGCTGGCACCCACGCACTCCTTCGTGTTCACCCGGGCAAACGGCACTCCGCTGACAACACAGTCGGTCCACAGGCTGTTCACCTCCACCTGCTACCGCCTGGTGAGCGCGCGCTGCGCTCACCATGGCCTGCGGCCTCATCAGCTTGTCAAAATTTCGGGACAATCAGCAGGGCGCCAGGGAGCGCCAGTGAGCGCAGCTGCACATCACAGCGGTCTGTGACATGGCTAAGATCCATGTCCACGCTTTGATGGATTTGATCCAAGGGAGCATTTACATGGCCATGGCGCGTCAGCCTACCGATGCCAGTACTTGAGATTGTTGTGTACCTTTGCACCCTGTTCCTTCAACAGCCACTGACATGCCGCTGACATGCTGCTCACATGTTGCAGACTGGCAAGAAGACCAACCCTCACCTCGTCCGCGACATGATCGTCACCCACCTGCGGTACGTGCAGAGCTCTTGCGCGCAGAGCACAACCATTCTGTACTCCGTGCATGTCACTGACTGCAGAATTCAAAGGTGTTGTTGCTCGAATCTGACAATTGCCGCTGTCAGCCCTTCATATCCAGACACCATGGGCCCAGTGTCATGAAGGCACATTGAGTCCCGCGTGGCGCCCATGCTGCTGCATGTGGGGATCTCTAGTGACCAGCTGCATGATACGCAACAGTGGCAGCGGGGCCTCGGAGCGCGAGCTGGAGGCGCTCGCGATCTACATGGGCCACAGCATGGACATGCAGCGCGGCTGCTATGACCGGTGCGTGCCACTAGCATACGTCCCTGCCATGCAAACACACTTGGCAACAGCATGACCTCAGCGGCAGCCGTGCGCCGCGCACTCCTGTTGGCGGCGGCGCAGACGCCTCCCGAAATAGACTAGCATCTCTAGCCGTGCATTGATGTCTGGCCTTTCCTTGCGCTTTGCCGGTGATACATGCAGGGCACCTGCTTAGCGAAGGCTAACGGCCTTGTCTTGTCCTGAGGAAGGCCAGACATTGCGCATGCGCCTGAGGCACGGTATGCGGGGGGGTCGTGCGCAGGCGCTCCAAGGCCGCCAAGGTCCTGCCTGCCGTGGACCTGCTGGCAGCCATCAACCAGCAGGCGCTGTCTGTGCCCTGATGGTGTTCGGCATGCTCGCAGCGCGCGTGTAATGACTCCGCATTCAGGCGGTTGGAATGTATGCATAGTGCATTGCTCTGATCCTGAAAAGAAGAAATTGCCATACATGTCCTTGGGACAGCCAGCCGACCGCTGACACCAACAGCCTCCTTCTGTGTGGCGGCATGCTAGGTGCGCATGGTGTAACAGATATGTGTGCATCCGTGGTATGTATTTGTGGCCTCACACATGCGTGCATCACACAGACTGGACATCTGAGTCGGCGGGTCTGGCGGTGATGCGCGGCGCGGTCGTCAGGAAGATGCCGCCAAACTGCAGCGCCTCGCCCGGCTGCAGGCCGCCGCGCTCGCGCAGCCACGCGGGGATGCCGAAGCAGCGCATGCCCGCCGCCGGCGCGGCCTCCGCGACGTTCCACAGCGACTGCACCTCGGCGCCCGGGCAGGCCATGCTGACGCCCGGCACGGGCCGCTGCCCACTGTTGACCAGGCGCACGTCCAGCTGGAAGTGCGCACGGCCCTGCCCGTCCCTCCACTCATGCACGCAGTGTACATCCACCGATAAGGTCTGAGCCTGGGCAGGCGCATGGCCTCCCGCCGGCGGCTGCCGGGGCGCCCGCGGCTTGTCCACGACGACGCACGCCTGCCCCGGCTGCTCTCCGCTATCTGCTGCCGGCGCTGCCTGCAAGCGCACAGGCACCCATGAGAATAATCACTAAGCACTGTCTGGCACGCTGACGTCTTGATGGTTGAGCGCAACGCGGACCTAGCTAAAAGCGTATCAAGAAAGCCAACTATGAGTTGCCCGCGCCGTACCCTCTGCTAGTATAGCAAGCGCTGTTCCTGAGCATGTCTGGCAGCTTAGGCCTCACCTCTGCATGCGCAGTGTCGCACACCACGCGCAGCAGACTCCCCTGCCCGTCGACCTCCAGGCGCGACGGATGGGGGCAGACGCGCGCGAGGCGCTGCAGCTTGTCGCGCACGGGTGTGCGCCAGTCATCCTCCAATATGCCGCCCTAGGCGCCACAACACCTCAGTATGCGTACCTGTGCAACGTGTATGTAAGCGGCATATCAACATATATTATGTAGCGGCGCTTGTGATGGATGGGCAGGTCGATGGGCAGGTCATGCCCAGCCTTGTGAGTGTGCTCGATCACGCATGCGCTGGCCAGCCGCAAGCGGGCAACCTGGCACAACCCCCATCTTAGAAGCGTGCCAGGACCGCAATGCAGCATGTCTTGAGATCATTGCGCCCGCAACAAAGAGATTTTAATCTCACGCATGCTGCCTCGCATGGCTGCGCTCTCATTGAGCTTTTGAGCTAGTGACAATCCGCATGAAGTCTTACATTTCGAGAGGGTGCTATGAGGTGGCTTCCTGCAGCAGCACTCACGCTCAAAGACCTCAAGCGAGGAGCGTGCATGGACGGGTGGGCACCGTGTCGCCGGAGTTGGGGTTGAGGCACCAGTAGAAAGTGTCGGTCAAGCCACGCTCGCACAGGAACGCTGCCAGGCGGTCCTGCCAAGCGCGGTCCTGGCTGTCCGCGTGCGCCCGGCCGCCCCACTCGCCTGCAGCGCCAAGATGGGATGCCGGCTGCTGCGAGTGTGGCTTCCCAAGCGTGCAGTCCAGCAAACCTTGGCTGCAGGCGTCAGCAGTCTGCGCTGGTCACCAAGATGCTTGCCATGCAAGCCTATGAAGGCCTCTGCATGGCAGGCAGGGATGTCCAGCCAGCCAGCCCATGACATCATGCAACGCACGTCACTACAGCAGCAAGTGCTATGTGCTCGAATGCTGCTTCAGTCTGAACAGGCCTGGGATGGCTTCCTTGGGATGGGCTCTGAATGTACTGCGGGAGTGCCACGAGCCGGGAGGGGCCGCACCCAGCACTACTGCAGGGCCGCGCAGGGATGCCAGGTGCGCCCACTGCGTTTCCCATGCATCTAACAGGTCTGGATTGTTGGGGAAGTCTGGCACCTTCATGTACGGCTGTACGAACACATCTGCGCGCGCCCCGGCTGCCTTCCATGGTCCAAAAAGAAGTACAACTTGGCGGCACGAGAACAAAAGCTTACATTCACGTTCATGCGCACATGCAGCTGTACATGTAGCTGTACCTGCCCTGGCTCTAGCGCAGCACAGTGTTAGGACAGGTGCATTGCTTGCTACTTTGCTGTTACAACAAGCGCAAGCTGAGAATGGCTCGCAAACTGGCCAGCGAAGGGGCGGGCAGTGTTGCGGGTGATGAAACGCGCAGCGCATGCACGCAGACTGCCCGCCGCTATCAGCGTACAGTAAAGCACATGTGGTACAAGCTGCGAGTGCTGTCAGGCCTGCACCTGGCCCATACACATGCGGGCTGTAGACCAGCTTGCTGGGCAGCGCCAGACGAACAGGCGCGGCGGCGGCCGAATCCAACGCGCCGCCCCAGAACGCCCAGTGCTTGTTCGGGATGGGGCTGCAGTTCTCGCTGACGCCCTCGACAAAGATCAGCAGCCGCGGCGCAAGCTTCTGCAAGGGAGCCCCATGTGTTAGATGCTCATTCCATTGATCAGCCAACTTTGCCTAGTGTTGGAGACTGCAATGATTTCATATAATAGACCTCGTCAGACCATTGTATGCTGCAAACACAAGCATACACGTCTGGAGTGAGACAAGTCATGAGCTAGAAAATGGCCAGACCTGGAGATGCGCACCTATCCTCTCCGCAGCCATGCGCCAGTCAGTGGCTAGGCAGCCACTGCCCCTGAACAGTAACTTGACATTTCTCAGGGCGAGTCCTGACAAGTCTGAGTGGCAGCAGGAAAATCAATGCAAATGCCCTCTTGTGAGTAGGGCCAGAGGTCAATTTGTGGTTACCCACCAGCTGGCGCGCCCATGCGGCTCGTTCTTCAGGTCAATTGCAAATACGTTCCAGTGCCTCATGGCATACCTGCGACGTTCAAAGAATTAGGCTCAGAGCATGTGACAAAAGAGGCGCACAGTCGAAGCATGTAACACACTTTAGCACAGAGCTTTGGCTCTTAGCGCACCGCTGCACGACAGTTGTCCAAGCCTGAATAACGCGCGCCTCAGAGTACTTGTTGTCATACCAGAGCTCGCCTATGCCGTCAGCCATTGCCAGGTGATGCAGGTCAAACATGACGAGCAGGCCCGCGTGCCGCGCCGCCAAGACCACGGCATCCAAAACCTCGCCCGCGCTCAGGCCCTGCACACAAGCCATACCTTGTCGTCTGGACAGCAAGACGTGTCAGTTCACCGGCGGGAGGACCGTGTCAAGACCGTGCTGCGTTCCGGCGCTGTGCGCTGGACCCCTGCTGGCTGCACTGCAGCGCTCGCAAACCAGTAAGTAGACAACAAGATGCACCTGCAGCTCCGGGTTGGCTTGGAAGTTGATACCGTTTGGCTGGGTGCCGTCCAGGTTGAGCATCAGCTCTGCAGAGAGCGGGAGTCGGAGCGCATTAAAGCCCTCCTTGCGCAGGAAAGCCGTGAAGTCGCCGAGCGGGCGCTCCCAGAGGCCGTGCACGCAGTACGTTGTCGTCTCTGCCCAGACCCCTCAAAGGTTTATTAGGCTTGCCCTATGACGCACAACACACATGCTGATGCGGTGAGTGAAGCACGGCGCTGCAGAGGCTTGTTACACTCAGCATGTGCACAGTTAATGCCGGTGCCGCACCACAGCCAAACCATGCTATCCCCTTGAGGTGGAAACGCCTGTGCTGGCTGCCTTCCTGGAAGTGCAGGCTGCCACTGTGGGAGTAGAGCTCAAATGTTTGCATGCTCAGTTGTCACACCACGCGCCGCACACCACGCAATTCAGGTCCACGGGCTGCTGAGCTGTTATACACGCCACAAGTCCAAGATAGCTGAGTGGGAATGCCAAGGTACAAGTGCCGAGACTCTCGGCATTTGGTGCCAAATGGCATTTGGTGCCAGCACCTCCCTGATCATCTTTTAGATAGCTAACATGCGGTCCTGGGCCTATCTGGCCCCATGCTTTCAGAATCCAGCTTGTTCTGGACGGCACTACCTGCCACCATGTCGTACATATCTACATGCTTCCCGTCAGGAGCGCCTGCCCTCTCACTGCCTCGTGCTTCCATATGTAGGGAATGGGAAAATGACAACAAGATGCATGGACTACGCTCTGGAAAGCAGGCAAGGATGCCGCGCTCTGGGGCACCGAAAATACAAGCTCAAGTGATGCACATGTAGCCTGTGCTGAATGAACCCTACAAACAGAGCAAGTACACACAGGCAGTCAGAGGGTGAGACATGCAGAGGACCATAGAAAAAGGCGAGGGGGGTCATGTCCTGGACCTAGGCGTTTGTGCGGCGGTGCAGGCGGTTGGCGCTGGGGGGGCGCCCGCTGCTCACCCAGTCCCAGCCCTCCCACTCCTCTGCGCAAGCGCCGCCGCCCTGCGCTCCGCCGCCGCGCGCTCCCGCCGCGCGCCGCGCCCCGGCCGCATGCCGCGGCGAGTCAAAGTGCGGGAAGTTGCGCGCGTCCAGCGGGTGCCGCAACCGCGGCCGCAGCGGCGGCGCCAGGCTCTGCGCCTCCTGCAGGCGGCCGCACGCATGGGCGTTATGGATCGGCAGGCATGCTCGCTGCCACTGAGAGCCTGGCCTGGGAACGTCCAAGATGTACTGCTTGGACCAGCGAAACCTGTTCTGACATACCTGATCCCACATCACGCATGATCTCCTAGCAGCGCGCTGAGCTCTGCCACGCTAAGCTCTGCCACGCGCGCATGTTTCACGTTGCATGCACCCTTCACCGCGCTGCTTGAGTAGCAGAGAGTAGCAGAAAGAGGCGTACCATGGCGCTCCAGTCCAAGCCCGCAAACCAGGCATGGCCGCGGATGTCCCCCGGGCCGCGCGCGCCCAGCCGCTGGCTGGGGTCCACCTGCGAAGGCGCCGCCCCTAGTTTCAGCTTCCCGCAACACGTACATGCATGCATGCGCGAGTCGCACACCTCTACGCCTGGCCGCCGCATGGTGCAGAGAGCCCTGGTGCACTGTAACTGGATTACAATTCCTGCACGATACACCGTCAGTGATCCAGCACCTGATAACACACTGTTCGTCACTCCCAGACACCCTCGCCGCGCTGCGCGCCCCGCGCCCGCGCGGGCGCCCGCGCCTGCAGCAGCCGCGTGATGAGGTCCGCGGCGGTGGGCGAGACATGCGCCGGCATGTCAAAGCGCCCGGCCAGCGCCTGTCGAAACGTGTCCCTGCGCGCGCGCGCCGCGGAGCGCTCAGCCCGGCCCCTGCGTGGCTGCGGGTGCGCCTCTGACAGCCTTCGGCACCGTGCATCGCGCAGGGGCGCCTCTGCAGGGGCCGCTCGGCAGGGCAGCGGGCGGCTGTGGAAGGCCCACACGCATCCGCGGCCAACTTCGGCGGGCAGGTCATGCAGCGCGCAGCATAGGCAGCCCGGGCGCGCAGCACAGGCAGCCTGGGCGCGGGGCTTCAGCGGCTCGGCGTGCGGGCCGCGCCAGGGGTCGCTGGCGTCGCCGGCCTTGAAGGGCGGGCTCCCGGCCAGCATCTCGTAGATCAGCACGCCCAGCGCCCACCAGTCTGCGGCCAGGCCGGTGCCCCGCCGCTGGATCACCTCCGGCGCCTGGCCGCGCAGCCCAGGCGCTGACCGCCGCAGCGCGGCCCTGGGTTGTGAAGCAGCTGGCAGCTTGCTTTGACAGCCACCACAGCCAAGCTGGCACGCATGCCCCTGCGCCTGACCAAAGCAGTGTACTGCAGAGGCTCTGTAACGACTAGCCCTGTTGAGTCGTTGGGAGATTTTAAATTTTCGGGTGCGCACAGCAGCTGGGGCTGTGAGTGCGCAGGCGCGCGCCTGGTAGTCCGGCGTGCCGCAGACGGTGTACGTGCGGCCGCGCGCGCCGATGCGCTTGGCGAAGCCGAAGTCTACCAGCTTCAGGTAGCCGTCCGCATCCAGGAGCAGGTTCTCTGGCTTCAGGTCCTGCGCCATCAGGCACGCTGTTTTAGAGAGAGACCCAAGCCCTGAGGCCTAAGATGTGAAATGATCTGATGCCTGGTCTTTGGAGTTGGCGCAATTGCCTGGCTGCTGCTCGAGGAGGCAGATGGGGTTGCCGTTGAGGCAGAAGGCGGGGCATGTGGCGTAACTGGAGGACGACTTTATGCACCATCTGCTTGGCCTCGTGCCGGCTGGCCTCATCTGCGGCATGTCAGGGCACCTACGCGGTGCGCGCGGCTGAGCGTGGGGCGCGAGCGGCGGGGCCCGGGGCGCACGCGGTAGGCGATGCCGCGGCGGTGCAGCGCGGCCAGGCCGGTGAGCGCGCAGGCCGCGTAGAAGCGCGCGGCCGGCTCGCTCAGGCGGCCCTGCTTCTCCAGCAGCCGGAACAGCTCGCCGCCTGCGAGTCCGAAAAGCGTGCACAAAAATTTCAGTCGCAACATGCTCAACATCGACACCCCGCAGCACGCTGGGGGCCGAGCTGCCTCGCGCACGCTTGCATGGTTGCACGCTTGCAGCGTCTGGCTCCTCGCCGACCGGGGTTTTCGCTGCGGGGCCAGAGCGGGCCAGCAGGCGCCTCCCCGCTGCGCGCGGCAAGAGCGCCACGGGCGGGTCCAGGAACAGCACGGCCGTCAGGGCATGGATGCACACTTTTCCCATAAACCTGGAACGCATGCGGCGCACCAGGCACCCACTCCATGAGCAGGTACAGGCGGTGCGCGTCCTGGAAGGAGGCCGCCAGGCGCGCGCAGAAGGGCGAGTCCACGGCGGCCAGCAGCCGGCGCTCCGCGGCCGCGTGCTCCACCTGCTTGGCCTCCACCAGCGCCGCCTTGGGCAGCACCTGCGCTGGCATTGTTTATGCATTGTTTAAGAGATGTGTAAGCATGCGGGGTGTGCAGTTGTCCTTGCCACCCTGCTTGGCCTCTACAGCGCCCGAGCTGGAGCACATGTGCACACACGTGCGTGTGTTCACATGGGCTGAACAGTGTGCACTGCTACATGCCGCACGACATGCGCAGGCAGCCTGGAGGCGAGCGCAAGCGCGGCGCGCCTTGAGCGCGAACACCTCGCCGCTCGGGCGGTGCAGCGCGATGCGCACGACGCCGAACTGCCCCGTCCCGATCACGCGCAGCACCTCCAGGTCCTGGAAGCGGATGCTCTCGCGCCTGCCGCCGCACAGGGACAGCGAGCTTAAGGGCGGGAGTGGGGTTATGGTTAGGGTTAGGTCAAGCACAACTGGTCAGTGGACTGGGAAGTGGAGCGCACTGACCTGTTGGCTCTGCATGCTACCCGACATGCAAACGCTCACCTCGCATGGCACTGGCATCGAGGAGGTGCCCTCGTACGCTCTCTCCAAGTCAGAGGCATGCCATGGCTTTATGCTGCTGGTCAGTATCACCTGGTCGGCGCGCCGCTGCCCTTGCCGCCGCTGCCCCTGCCAGACAGCCCCGCCACCTTGCCCGCGGCCCCCCGGCACAGCGCGCGCGCGGCGGACGCCGCCGTCTGCGTCACCACCGCCACCGCCGCGGTCGCGCCGGCCTGGTCCAGCAGGCCGAGCGCGGCGCCCGCGGCCTGCGCCACACCCGTCGGAGCGGCCGCGGCCGGCGCAGCGGCGGCGGCGGCAGCGGCGCTGCGCTGCGCGACCATCGCAGCGATCTCCTGGCCGAGCGCCGCGTCGGCGGCGGCCCGGCTCAGCGTCATGACCTGGTGCCAGGCACAGGTTCGTCTCACCCAGTGCTAGTAGCACATCAAGCAGCAAGGCATGATGCCTCTCACAAAGATGCTGCACTGGCCGCAGACAGGCAGAGCGTCATGATGCTATGCTAGCTGACCTCCCAGTGCATGGTAGTCAGTGTGCCAGTGTGCCGATGTAAAAAGTACTCCGCAGCTGCATACAGAGCATTCACCTACCGAGGCTGCCGGACGGGCTGGAGCAGCATCCCTCACCCCGTCCCACTGAGGTCAAGCAGAGCGCCTCATCTGGCCACGGTCCAGGCGCGCGCAAACGAGCGCGCGCGGCTGACAGCGCGCCTGCGTATTGGCCTCGAGCGCCACGAGGCGCGCGCGCGCGTGCTGCGGCTCTGCGTCCGCCAGCGCGTCCTGCCCGACGGCGCCGCACGCGCGCAGGACCGTGCCGTCCAGGCGCGCCACCTGCCGCAGCAGGCACCGCATGTAAATCCGAATCAACCATGGGTCATGGTGCATACATAGGTGCTGCATATGCACATGCCCCCCAAGGTGCGAGCGCTGTGTGAGCCCTGCCAGCTCTAGATGGTCCTCAATGCACTTGCGTTGCAAGCCGCGGTGCGCACGCGGTGGGAAGAGCCTGCGAGCACCTCGCGCTCGCTCAGCCGCGCGCATCCCGGTGCGACCCTGTCGTGCGATGCAGCGGCGCAGGCGCCCGCCGCGACCACCGCGAGCGCGCCGCCGGCGCAGCCGCCGCCGCCAACGACGTCGCCGGGCGCGAGCGCGCGCAGCTCACACGCGGCGGCCAGCCGCTGGACCTCGTCCTCCGTCAGCGCCTGCCGTGCCAGCACTCAGTTGGGGCTTGTGCCATTCTCGCATACGCTCTGCGGTATACACCCCGTGCACTTTGCTCAGGAGCGTGCCAGCACGTGCTTTGCGCTACACCCAGGTCCTCAGGTGCGTGTCTGCCAGGAACGCACGTCTGCCAGAAATTCCTGGCAGGCCACGAGCGCCTGCAGCACTCTCGGCTCAGCAACACAATGCATGGCCAGGAATACTCAGGGGTGACTGTGCACATGCGCAGGCAGCGCAGGCCCTGCTCTGCGGCCTCTGCACCAGCGCTTACATAGCATGGAGCGGCCCGCTGTCGCATGCGACACTCCCTGTTGCTGCAGCATCAGCAGGAGTCTATGCTGCACATGTAAGGGTAGGCGCTACCGCCACAAACCCCTATCACGCAGCAGCCGGCCTGCGTGATTATGGGAAGTGCATGCCGCCTGTAGCCCACACACCTGGAGGCCGCTGCTCTGCCGCAGCGCGGCGGCCGCCGCGGCGACATGCTCGGGCGTCAGGGGCAGGCGCTGGGGCGCCGCAGCAGCCGAGGCGTCCGGGGGAGCGGCTGCCGCTGCGGCCGCCGCGGCCGCCGCCGCGGCCGCCGCCGCCACCGCGTCTCGCAGCGCTGCGCGGCTGCACACGAGCAGCACCGCGGCTTCCGAGACCACGCTGACTGTCGCGCTGCTGGGCGCGTCGTCCTGGACGCGACAGGCCGCAAGGTCAGACGCTTTTCAGCATGGTCCACTGCGAGCAAAGATGTGCGCTGCAAGCTGCAAGCATGTGAGGAGCATGTCAGAACGCAGGTTCACAAGCCATAGACACACGACAGCCGTGGTGCAAGGTGTGACATGGATACACAGACTGCCCCTGCATGTCAGGCATCATACACCCTGCTGCCCCATATGTCAGCCTCCAGCCTCCCCGCACGTTCCTGCAACGCCACGGAGGCCGCCACTGTCTGGCGCGCAGACTGTCGGGCGCGCGCCTGCAGCGCTTGCGCGCCGACCACGCGCACGCCGGCGATGTCCGTGACGGCGCTGGCGCCCGCCGGCAGCGACGCCAGCTCGCCCGACCGCATCATCGCAATCTGCCGCGAAGCGACTTCCTTGTCCTCAGTCATGTTTGTAATGAAGCGAACACAACAAATCTAGCACCCAGCTACAAGCATGGTGCCTCGCTCAGCGGGCTGGGCTCTTTCCAGCCAACTCATGCGCGTACGCATGGCACAGGCTGAAGGAAGCCAGAGGCTGGACCGGGGACACATGCGCCTGCCCAGCAGGCCGCCCTGAAAGCACCGGCACCTTGCCGCAGGCGACCGCATGGCATCCTTGAAACAGGGCCTGGAGGTGGAGCGCAAACTAGGGTAGGGTTAGGGACGCGCCTTGTCCAGCGGCCGCCCCGCGAGCGCCAGCACCTCGCCGCAGGCGACGGCCTGGCGCTGGAAGGCATCGGCCGCAGCCTCCAGCGCGGCCGGCGGCGCGCCGCGCAGCAGCGGCAGCGCCTGCGCACATGGCCGCATGCTAAACAGGGTGGCCAGGGTGAAGGAGGCAGTCAGAAAGGAGATGGCAGCCACCTTGAAGAGCAATGCCTTTGCTGTGCATGGAAGCCTCAGAGTGTGACCCTGGCTGCCACGCTATTTAGAGTGGTAGTGATCAGCAGTACCAGGTGCACATAAAGCGGAGCAGCCTGCCGTTGGCCAGCATGACTCCCACGAGCGCTTGATGCACTGCAACGAGCACAAAGAGGGTGGTGAGAGAGTCACACAACCCTGTCCCCTCGCGTCGGGGCTCGGCCACGGCGCTGGCACAGCAGCCCGCTGGGGCTCGGCCATGGCGCTGGCAAGGCAGCCCGTTGGGGCTTGGCCATGGTGCTGGCACAGCAGCGCACCTGCAGCGCCGCATCTACGGCCTCCAAGTCCAGCGCGCCGGCCAGCGCGGGCGCGTCCAGCGCGTCCAGCACGCGGCGCGGCAGCGCCACCGCCTGGCACGCGCCGGCCGCCCGGCAGCGCGCGCGTCGCAGCTTGCCTGCGGGGGCCCGGGCTCGACTGCCTAAGGACGGCCCTTCGCCCAGCGCGTCTGCCGATGCGCGCATGCGATGGGCAAGCAGCTCGGCAGCGCCTGTGCATGTGCCGCAGCCTGCGGCCTGCGGCATGTGATAGCGCTAGGGTACATTAGGACAGGGACAGGCATTTTTCTCTGGCTGGCTTGAGCGCTTGCTCTGCCCGGCGCATGTCCGTGCAACAAGCAGGACCGCTCACTTTCCCTTTCCATCAGCGCAGGGGCAGATTTTCACGATGTGCGAGTTCTTTGGGATCGCGCCGTCAATAAGGGCGCGCGAGCCGACGAGGTGGCCGCGGCCGAGCAGAGCGCTGCCGTCGCTGGCTGCCAGCGCCGCGCGCACAAAACCGTGCCTGACGATGTACAGGCAGTCGCCGCCCGCGCCGCATGGCAGCACCTGGCCGTCCTGGCGGGAGCGGCGGGCGGCAGATGTTGGTTTCTGCTTGTGCACAAGCCGAAAGGCTTTGGCGTGCCGCAGCAAGTCCTCCCTCGGACACAAGCATTTCCTCATGCTGCTTGCCTGCTCCGCCATCTTGGCGCCAAGCTGCAGGCGCCTGCGGTTGTGCCAAGAACGCAAGACGCTGGGCATGGCAGATGTCTGGAATGTGGTCGGCACACTGTGGCGAATTGTGCGGCTATACGCCTCAGGCACGGGCCACATGCGTATAGCCGCACAACTCGCCACAGTATGCACGCATGTGGCTCGTCTGCGGGCCCCCAAACCTCTGCGGGTCAGCATGGCACGCACCGCAAAGCGGTGCTCCGCCATGTTCGCCGCCGCCGCAAGCAGCGCAGCATCGGCCAGGCCCTTGAGCAGCGGGACGTTGCGCAGGAAGCGCAGCCGCCGCGCCGTCGCGGAGTGCCGCCGGCAGAACTGTGCGCGGCGCCGAGCGGGGCAGGGGTCAGCTCCATGAGCACAAGCACAATGGGCGGCAAGGGCGGGAAGCACTGTGAGCTTCTCGATCAGTGCTGGGCAGTGAATGGTATTATAAGGCAGCAAGCTACCGCTTGGTGACGCGCATGCTGTGTGGGCCAGTCGCTGGATCTCCGATGTGCTGCTGCATGCAGCATGTTCCTGAGCACGACTTCATATGGCGGAAGTCCCAGACGTACAATGCTATGGTGCTTGCGGCCCTCAGCCAAGCCATCGGCAAGGGCCGGCCGCACCCTTTGCAGCGTGTGCCCTTCCAGCAGCCAGCACTCCAGCGCCGTCGCGGCCACCATGCTCCCGCCGGCCGCCTCCGCCCATGGGTCTTCGCCCGCCGCCGCCGCCGCCACGCTGCCCAGCAGGCACGGCCCGCTGACCGACGCCGGCTCGCTCGCGCACGGCTCGCTCGCCGCGCCGCTGCATGCACTGGCAGCGGTGCCTGCGAGGGCCCCCGCGGCGGCGCCGCCCGCCGGGCCCGCCTCGCTGCCGCCGCCAAAGTTGATGCCGCTGCCGCTGACGCGCGCGTCGCCGCCCCCCTTGCCGGGCGGCGCGCCGGCCTCCGCCGCCTGCGCGCGCCCGGCCGCGGCGCCCGCGCTGCCCGCCGGCGCTGTGCAGCCGAGGCTTGCAGCGCAGCCGTGCACGAGGACGGCGCCGCTCAGCAGGACGATGACGTGGCCGCGCGCGGCCGGCGGCGGCACCGCGCTGCCCATCGGCAGCGGCAGCCGCTGCATGCGCCGCACCAGCTGCGTCCCCGCCGAAACATGTCAGTGCGTGGCGCATCCACCCAGTCAGCTGCAATCCTGCGTGCTCCGCAGCAGCTGCGCGTCCAGGCATGGTCTGTCGGGCATGGAGGTTTTCTGACGGGTGCCGGTGATTGCCAAGACGGGTGATACTGTGGCAGATGCGCGCCTGCTGGAGCTTGGCAGGGTCCGCATCGCAGAGGGCCGCGCCGCGCTGCAGCACCTCCGCCAGCGCCAGCGCCTGCCGCTCCGTCGGCTCACCCTCGCGTCCGTCCGCCGGCCTGCTCGCCACGCGGGCGCATGCTTGGGCTGCAGAAAGCAATTTCTCTTGGGGCTTGGCCAAGCAGCGGCCACGCCGAGCTGCAGGCCCTCTGCGCCTGTTGGCCCCAGCGCGCGCGGCGGGGCAAGGTGCGGACAGGCCGCCCGGGTGCGCACCCGGCAGCGGGCTCGTCGCGCTCGCCCTCCCTGCTGCTGTCCCCGTCCTCCCCGCTGCTGGCGTCCTCCACCAGCACCGCCCGGTCCTCGCCGGCCTGGGCGCACCCGCGCCGCCATGTAAGGAGCAGGCCCGCCGGCACAGCGCGCGGCGCGCGGGTCCCGGAGCGCAGGCCCGCTGTTCTGGCAGGCGCAGGCCGCAACATCGCCCCAGACCATTTGCGCATGCGGCAGCATGCGCACTCTGTGTGCGCTGCTGAGCCTGAAACCAGGCTCGCCTCTGAGGCCTCACACTGGCCTGTAAGCTCCAGCGTCGCGAGCTGGAGGGCACTGTGCGCCCCGCGCACTTGGTGCGCGACACACCGGTGAAGTGAGTGGCTGCCCGCCAGCGCGCTGGTGTGCCCTGTGGCACAGGCAGAGGCGCACCTGCGAGTCCAGGGCCTGGCGACGCTCCTTGCGCGGCGACGGCGGCGCCGCCTCTATCACCACGCTCACGACGTCCCCGTCGACCGGCACCACCTTGACCAAGCCCTGCGCGCGGCGCCCGCCTCACACCACTGTGCACTTGTAGTATATCCCTCAGAAGCCTGCGTCGTGGCCCAGTGCAGGGCAGGAGGAGGTCTCAGGAGGACGTGGCGCAGGTTGGGCGCGCGCCTGGACTGCGACGCTGGCGTTCACGGTGGCCGTTGCATCCGTGTGCGGCGGCCTGTCGGTGCGCAACACAGGCGCGGGTGTTACTCTAGCTACCTTGCAGACGGTTTCTGGGCGGCTTCTGGTGCCTGCGGACTGGCCGCATGCGCTGGGGGACTGCCGGGCGCCTGGCCGTTGGCGCACAGAAACGCGAAGCCTGACCGCGCAAGCCAGCCTGAGCTGCCAAGCGCTGGGCGGTGATTGGTGTCCATCTGAGCTTGTGCGCCGCTGCAGGTAGAACTTGGGTGCGAGCAGCGCCTGCTTCATCAAGGATACTGGATCACACATCAAGCTGCAAAGGCGCCTGTGCTGGCACGAGGCACTGGATCGACTGTACGCTTCGCGTCCTGGGCGAAGGTATGTCAGAGGTCTTGCAGTTCGAGCTCGACGGTGCCCGCTCGCTGATGACAGCCTTTGAGGGGGCTCTGCGGTTGCAATCGGGCTTCGCACCGCCCCACGCCGCGTGTGGCGTTGTCAACCCGTAGTGCTCTGGTGCCTTCCCGGGAGCCGGCCGGGTAGTCCACGGCCAGGCAGCTCTGCTTGGTCAGGCATGCACCCATGACCCCCCGCTCACACCCACTTCGCAGGACCTCCGCTAAGATACTTTTTATGCTGGCGCCTGCCAGCCTCCGCGGCCCGCCACCCGCAAGCAGTGCAGTGCACCCTGGTTCGGCTCCGATACTCGATGTCGGAACCCCAGTGCAAACCCGAAAGCTGCGTTTTTGCCTGTGACAGCCAGCCCTCTCGCGCTCACTGCATCGCAGGTAGGTAGCGCAAGACAGGCTCGGCATGATTGGGCGCATGCATTCAGGGGTGAAGGCTGCGCCTCCGCGTGCTGCTACTAGCCGGAAGTGGCTCCAGATCGATGCGCAGGGCAAGCTGGCCTATGTGAACGTGGACAAGCACACGCTCGTGCTGCGCCTGAACATCCCGTACCGCGACCTGCGCAGCCTGGAGTCCACGGTGCGACAGAGCGTGCAGCACGGCACGTCCTTCCTAACAAGTGCGGAGGCGTTCACCTCACCCGGCGGGCTGCCATGCAGGTTGCCAATGCATACCAGGCCGGCATCCTCGTTCGCGAGAAAGCCTTTGTTGTCAACCTGGAAGCTATCAAGATGATAGTCACGCAGGACCAGGCGCGGGCCGCCAGCCCGTCCGCGCCCTGCACCTGCCAGCCCCGGGTGCCTGTCTCACAGCCTGGCAGCAGCCGCGCGCCGCTGCACGCTCGCCAACCACAGCCCCGCCCTCGCAGTCGCGGCGCGCTGCAGCCGGGGTGCGGTCGCAGGTGCTCGTGCTGAGCGTGCCGGGGCCCGGGCACCCGCTGAACCTGCACGCCGGGGCGGCGGGCGACCGGGGGCCGGTGGCGCCGCACGGCGGCGCCGCCGCGCAGCACCCGGCCAGCATGCATAGCGCCTTCCCCAGCCCCACGTCGCAGTTCGTGCGCGACCTGGTCGAGCGCCTGTTGCTGGCCGGGACGGCGACATCGGACAGGCGCGCGCAGCAAAATGCGGACACCCGACAAGGCCGGCCTGCTGTCGTGGCTGCAATCTGCACATCTGGGGCTGCTGTGGATCAGCATGCATGCATGTACCTCATGCAATTGCTAAGCACTGAAGTGGTGGTCCCCCGCTGTGGGCTGCGGCTGCGGGTTTCTGCAGTGCATGAAATCGGTGCCTGCAGAATCAGGCCTGCAGGCGAGCAGCATGCAAACTCACAAAGCGCTGAGAGCCTCTGCGCGGCTGTGCTCAGGGACGTCAGCAATATGCACGTCGACAGCCGGCTGCCGTATGAGCTGCTGGCCCTGGAGACCGCGCTCGCCGCCTGCTCGCGCGGCCTGGAGGCCGAAGCGAACGATATTGAGGTGGCGAGCTGTTGGGCAGTCTCAACAAGTGTTTGTGCACAACCTTGCAGCAGAGATTGGGCCGCCTCTGGTGTGTAGAGCTTGAGCTGGCAAAAGGCAGTGTGCTCAAGCGGCTTTAAGCATGTCAGTGCTCAGCAGGGTCCCGCAGAGCGCCCCGTTGCCACCCTGTGAGCGCGGGGTGCGGCAGGCCCCGCCGAGTCCCAGCCAAACAGCCCTGCAACCCAACCCTACTGCAGCGCGCGCGCAGAGGCGCGTGAACCCGCTGCTGGAGAGCCTGGGGCGCAGCGTGTCGCGGCACGGCCTGGACGCCGTGCGCCTGGACAAGAGCGTGCTCACGCGCCTGGCCGCGCGCGTGGCCAAAGTCAAGCAGGCGCAGCGGCCGCGGGCCAACATGCTGGTGCTGCGGGACGTGATGCGTTAGCATGACCATGACCTGGCACACACCAAGATGCAGGCAGTGGCGGGCTTACAGCGCCGAGGGCTGACCCCTGTCGGCCTCTCGCCGACTGCAGACAGCTGTGGTGGGAATGCTTAGAGCTTATCTGAGACTTGCTCTGACGCACAGGTGCTGGAGGACATCCTGAACGACCACCAGGTCCGGCACCGGCCGCCCGTGGCTGGTCTGCACTCTCGCCCAGGCCCGCCGTGTCTGCACAGGGCTGACTGGCCTGCGCTGCACGCATGCACAAACGCGCCTGCACCGCATCACAGCTGAGAAGGCAGGCCAGCTCTGTGTCGCGCGGTAAACTGCCTGCGCATGCAGCTTGCGGTGTACTGCTGTGTTACCCTGTTCGCGGCCTTTGGATTGTGCGCTCCGCCCCATGCCATGCATAGCCACGCCATGCTCAGCCAGCTGCGGGGCCGCGGAGCGCAGAAGCTGGAAGACATGTACCTGGCGCGACGCGCGGAGGCGAACGAGCTCGCCACTCTGCAGGCGCGCTGCACGCGGCGTGCCGAGGCACTATCGCCAGCCCTCCTGTGGCTTTCGACTCTGTGACACTGTTGGGTGGGTGTTTGAAGAAGCGCAGGGCATTCCGTGTGTCTGCTAGGCCACAGGCAGCAGCTTCAAGCTGACACATCATGCCAGCGCGTCAGCTGCACTCCAACCTAGGCAGCTTTTGGTCGATGGCCGCGCCCTCACACCCCGCCGCGCCGAGCAGGGCCCGCAGGCCGCGTCCGCGTCCAGCGGCGACTCTCCCAGCGCGAGCCGCGCCGCGACCTTCATGCGCGCCGCCAACCTTGCGCGCGCGGCGACGCTAGCGCGCAGCGCTTCCCTGCGCCGCGCGCGCAATACTCCAGCAGCCCTCGATCCGCCGGCAGACGCAGACGCCGGAGGAGAGGCAGCTTTGGCTGGCACGCCCAGTGCGCCTGCGGCGGACGCGGCCAGCGTGCCGGGGTCACAACCCCTCACCCTAAGATCCGCCGCGCCGCCGCTGGCCGCGGTGCTCGCGCGGCCGCCGACCGGCGTCACGTTTGCCGCGGCCGCGGCGGCTGCTGGCGGCGCGCATGAGCACGAGCCTGGCAATGCGCACGAGCTGTTTTCCGACGGGCCCGGCGGCAGCGTGTTTGCGCATCCGCCGCATGTGCCTGGCCGGGTGGCAGAGCTGGAGGCGCACAGCCGCGGTGGGCGGGCGCCGGATGCGGCCACGGCTCGGGCGGCGGCGGCCGCCGCGGCTGTGGCTGCCGCGGCGGGCGAGCCTCTGCCCGGTCGCGTGGCCGAGCCGGAGGCGCACAGCCGTGCGGGGCGGGCGCCTGAGGCGGCGACGGCCCGCGCGGCGGCGGCGGCGGCCGCCGTGGCTGCCGCTTCGGGCGGGCGGGCGGGCGACTGGTTGGGGCCCGCGGAGCACCTACCTGGGCGCGTGACAGAGCCAGAGGCGCACACGCATGCGGAGTGGGCGCCCGTAGCCGCACCAGCGCCCGCCACGGCAGCGACTTTGGCTGCCGCACCGAGTGGCCTCGCTGACGAGCGGGTGGGCAGCGGTGCGGGCAGTACGCTGTTGCAGCGCACTGAGATGCCTTGTTGAGAATGTGACTGCTTCTGCCATCGAGCAGGGGCCTTCTCACTGGGTGGCTGCATGGGCTAGAGCCATTGAGGCGTGCCCAATGACGGCATGCGCTCCTGCAGCCCCAGCTTTGCACAAGACATGGGCCCGTTTTGAGCACCATGCCACAGGCAGCAAGCTGCGACTGTGCCCTGCGCGTGCGTGCCCACTTGTTTGCTGCAGGGGCCTGGTCCAGCCCGCAAGCATCTTGCTGTGTCCCTTTTGGATGACATTTGCATGTTACATGTGACTCCGCTTCTGCAGTGACAACTAAAGCTTGGGCCCTGACGCAGTGCCATGCCATGCGTGCAGGCGCCTATGTGCCAGCGGTAGAAGCGGCAACGAATAGCAGCGCGTCCTGGTCCCCACGCGCTGCAGCACAGGTTGTTGGCCATGCTTGGCGCAGCCATGTCTGCGCGCACATGCACGCAGGACTGCTTGACATGTGCCCCGCTTTGCACTTTGCGCTTCATGGCTGACGGTGGTCTGGACAAATGGCATAAGCCTTGGCTCCCATGTCTTGTCATGTGTCTCTGGCGCCTGCCGTCCTCTGTGGCCCAGCATCTGGTGATCACATCACATGCAGACGTATCAAGGATGCAAGACAGCGCTCCAGCCACAGCACAGAGAACTACGAGAGGTGTGAGGTTGATCAGCGTGTGCGCGGCGAGGTTGTCAGCCTTGGTCGCGGACTTCATGTTGCTGACATGCACAGTATGCCTGTGCAGGCGCCAGGGCCGCCGCGCGCCGTGCTGCTGCGGTCCCAGGCGCTGCGACATGCGGACCCTTCCGTACGCTCAGCGCAGGCGTGCAGCCCGAGCGTGGCCGGCGCTCCTGCCAGGCTCACTGGGCCAGCTAGCTCGGGTGTCAAGCGTGCAGACGGTGTCACAGGGAGAGACCAGGTGCTCTCCGGGTGCGCCCAGCGCAGCAGCTGGCAGAGCACGGCCAGTGGACATACTCGTGCACAGACAGCACATCTGCACCCTCGGCAGCATGAGTGCCGCGGCCTGCGCCAAGTCCGCGCAGACACCGTCGCCCATGCAGGGCCGGCAGCTTGGTGCGACGCAGACAGCGCGCAGGCGCGCGGCTCGCGCTGGGTGAGCGCGGACGGGAGCGAGGGCGGCGAGGACCTGCAGACAGTCATGTGGACGCGCGCGCTGGCCGGCCTCGACCGCCACAACGTGGAGGGCTGCGAGGACCTGCTGGACACCTACTTCACGCAGGCGCGCCGCCCTGGCCATAGATAGGGTAGGTTAGGGTAGCGCGCCTCCATGCTCGCCGCTGGTGCGCACGCGCGCGCGGAGCCGGCAGCAGCGCGGGGTGCGCCCCATCGAGCGGCGAGCCGCCGCGGCGGGCCGCCGGCAGGTGGACGCCGTGCTCGCGCGCCTCGGCATGCTGAAGGAGCGCATCGACGCGACCGAGGCGTGCATCGCGCTCGACCTCGACCACCGGCGCAACGAGCTGGTCGCCTACAACCTGGTGCGCCTGTGCGCGGCGCATGGCATCGCCCAACCTGCAGAGCAGCGGTCACTGGCAAGCGCGCAGCGGGTTCATGGAGTTGCACGCGCTGGAAGCCGTGTGGCGGCCGTTGTGCGTTGCGGGCCACCTTGCCTTGCGAAGCTGCATGCAACGTGCGAGCATCGACTGCGGCGCCTGGACAGGGTAGGATCAGGGTGCATTACCCCAAACATACCTCATGCCGCCTCAGCACGCGCATGCAGAAAGGGAGCGGGAGCCGCGCGCAGGCGCTGACCATCTTCACGGTCGCCATCACGTGGGTGGCCATGACGGCATCCATCTTCGGGCAGAATCTGTACTTTAACATCGCTGCCACCCCACTGGTGCGGCTCTCACCTGTTGCAGCATGCACTCTTGATTCTCTGATTGCAGCGGCACTGATTTGTGTGAAACACGCACGCAGTGGACGTGGCACACCGCGACGTTCACATCGGTGTTCATCGCCCTTGTTATGCTGGCCGCCATGCTGGAGTATGCACGGCGGCGGCGGCTGCTGTTTGTTCCGGAGGCCAAGCTGTGACACGTCTGCTTGTCCTGCATTCGCCACTGCCGGGGCATGCATGTCCTGGGCAGATGTTGAGCACAGCTTGTCACAGTCCAGCTTGTATGCCGTTGATGAACAGCATCTGGCAGGCAAGGGTGCTGCACACTCTGCCTTGCCATGTTTCCGTATTTAGAACTTGCAGGAAATCACATGCATATGTCAGATTGACACACCTGCAAGCGCCCTGCAAACCGGAGCATGCATGCGAGCTCCCCTCATGTGCTACACACAGTTAGGTCGCAGACAAACGGCAAACACAATTGGGTCGCAGACAAATACACCAAGAATATGGTCATGGCACGGGGGCGTAACGTGCTTACTAGGGGCCGGCACTGCACTGCCCCACTGGTTCCGCCCGTGCGCCTTACACGGCCCTACGCAGCCTTGCGCCAGGCAACATCGTCGCCCTATGTGGGCCGCCCCTGGCACCTTCGCTTTCAAACGCCTCTCCCCCACAGGCTTTTAAGCTCTTGCGCTGCCTTGCGCCTCCGCCGCTGGACCCCAGCTGATTCCTCGCATGCCCAGTGAGCTCGACGCAAAGAATGCCGCCGCCGCGGTGGTCGGGCAACATTCCGGCAGAACAGCACAGTGAGCAGGCTGTTGCCTTCGCTGCTCCTGCGCGACGGCACCAAAGGCCCGCTGCGGCTACAACCGCCAGTGCAGTTTCAAGATCAGGCCAGCGCACGACCTCAGTCATAGCACCGCCACCGATATGGAGTACACACAGTGGCCGGCAAGCACTTCTGCAAGCCGGCGACTAGGTGCCTGCGCGGCCAGCGCGTATTCCAGCCTGGTGGCAGTGCCGTGACTAAGGTCACGTGCTGGCCTGATCTTAAAACGCACTCTTGCGCTCGTTGTTCGTAGCCCGCTGCGGGCCTCGAGTCCCAGTGCGCAGGAGCAGCGCGGCAACGCCCTTCTCACTAAGCTGATCTGCCGACATATCGCCCTGGCCACCACGGCAGAGGCTTCTTCTGCGCCCGGCTCACTAGCCATGCAGCTACAGGAGAGCAGGAACTCTGTGGCAGTTTGCGCCGCTATAGGTGCGCTGAACCCGTGCAGCCCTTGCTTGCAACATCTCATCTAGAGCCAAACGAGGCAACATGCATGGCACGTGCACATTGGAATTTGACCATCCAGGAGGTAAGCAGGTGCTCAACTTCGCATTCAGGCAGCCGCAGCGTCATGCCTAGAGCGCCAGCAGCGCGATATACGCCGCCGCACCAGCGGGGCGCAGCTGGGGACGCTGCAACGTCAGACGCGGCTCGCACGCTCGGCGACGTCGGCGCCGGGGGAGGCGCCTACCTTCAGGTGCCGCCCTGCTGCTCACAGCGCACAGGGGCAGGTGGGTGTGCGATCTTTGTCTCCTCAGTGTGGAGCTTGTGTCTGAAGGCAGTCTGCGCAGGTGTTCCTCGCGCAAAACAAACAAAATAAAAATAAAAATAAACCAAACGCGCAGGTGCTCCTCCAGCGCTCGAGGGACAGCCCGGCCGCCTTGGCGGACTGCCCCTTTGCGCAGGAGTCCTGCTCTGCGGGGCAGGACGGGAGTACAGACGAGCCAGGCATCGCGCCAAGTGTCGTCGGCAGCGATGGCCTTGTCGAGGTGAGGTGAGCACGCAACAACAGTGCGCTGTGCTCCAGATGTATATCGTGAGCAGGCTCTCCTGGCACCATTTCCGCAGGTCGCCACTGTGCCACAGGTCGGTGTGGGGCTGCTCGGGTGTACAGAAGCGTTGATGAGGCTCGAGCCTGAGCGCCTCCATGTGCGCACAGGACTGGCTGGCAGTGCCGTGGCCCACCGTGCCAGAGACCGCGGAGGAGCTGCTGGAGTGGTTCCTGCAGGCGTGCGGGGCCGCAGGCGACGCTTTCCCTGAAGGCGACCCGCGGTGAGGCGCCGCCCCTCGTCACCCATTGCGGACAGCGCAGGCTGCCGCTGCTCTGCACGGGCCGGCCGCGGGCGCGCTGACATCGCCCGCCCCCAGGGCGCCAGGCTCCTGCTGCGCCTGCCGCCCACGCTGAGCAAGCAGGAGCGCGCGCACTGGCACGGGCTTGCGCAGCGCGTGGGGCTGTCGAGCGAGAGCCAGGTGGCGCGCCCGCCCCCGCCGCGCTTGGGCCGCCCCTGCTGAGCACCGCGCTGCGGTGCACGCCCGCCACTGGCAGCGCAGTCAGGGCGCTACCCGCCGCCGGGCGCGCAGGGCGTCGGCGCGCAGCGCTGCCTGCATGTGTCCCAGCGGCGCGCTGACGCGGGCGCCGGCGCGGCGGGCGCCGGCCCCGCCGCCCGCGGCTCGCGCGCGCGCGAGGTGTGGCGCTGGTGCCAGGAGGAGGGCGGCCGCTTCTGATGATACAGCCAGGTGCGGATCAGGGCCTACCCTAACCGTACCCTGCACCCAATCGCAAGCCAGGCGCGCTCGGCGGCAGGCGCCGTGGGCAAGCCCGTGCCGGGTGGGCCCTGTTACCTGTGCATGCGCCACGCGTCCATGCGTGCCGGGCCCGCCTAGCGCACGCGGGGCTGCGGGCCGGCTTTATTTTTGCTGATAGGCCATCTATCCGTGCGCGGGAACCCCTTGAGTGTGTTGGCATGCATGCGGTCCGCGGCCGCAACCCGGCAGCAGGTGGGTCGCGCACGTCCGTGGGGAAGACTGCCGATCGGCGCCGGACCGACAGCTCACATGCATGCGCAGGGCGAGGTGAGGGCGATGCTGGAGGGCGGCGCAGCCGTGCCGGCGGAGGTCCAGGAGCTGTGCATGCGCAGGCGCGGGGGACCCGCCGCCGGCCGTGAACTGCCCCGCCAACGGGAGCAGGCAAACGCGCTGTTAAGGCCTGGGGGTGAAGTACACTACCGAGTGGCGTCACAGGGGTGCAGTGGCAGAGTCCGAGTCCTTTTACTAGTTGGAGCATGCAACGCGACCACCGCTGCGCTGGCCTGTGCGCCGGCGCCATGCATGCCCCGCATCATGGGGCAGAAGAGGCACTACGAATTGTGCAGCCGCATCTTTGCAACACTGCTTATGGCACCTGGCTGCTGCGCTGCACCCGCCTGCCCCGCCCGCTCGCGCAGAAAGGCCGCCGGGCGGCTGATGGTGGCGCTGCGCGCCGACGCGGCCGAGGACGCGGCCGCGCTGCTAGATGCAGAGCCGCGGCTGGCCTGGGTGCGCGACGCCGACAGCGGCGGCTTTGCCATCCACCTGGCCGTCTGGCAGGCGCGCCTGGCTCCCGCGCGCGGCGAGCAGCGCGGCGGTGCGGGCGGCGCACGCGCAGGCCCGCGCGGGTTTGCCTGCCGATCGGCGAGGTGACTGCGGCTGCGCCCCTCGCGATGTGCCGGGTCAGAGCCAGCTCGCCAGCGTCTGGCAGCGCCGGCGGGATGTCACAGCGTGCAGAGACACCCTTGCGCAAATGCACAATGCGCTTGAAGTTAACTCTCAGCCTGGGCAGGCAGCCAGGTGCCAGAGCAGAACCCTGGCGCGCAGGGCCTGGAGTCCGTGGTGGCGCAGCTCGCGCTGCTGCCGGGCGTGCTGGAGCAGCGCGATGCGGCGCGGCAGCTGCCGCTCACGCTCGCGCGCCGGCGCGGCTGCATGGATGTTGTGCATGTGCTGCGCGCGGCCGGCGCGCACGAGCGCGGCGCCGAGAGCGTGCGCGACGGTGCGGCACCCTGCCCGCCCCTGAGGATTTTCTCCAGATTTCTGTTCCTAGGAAGTTACAGCACTTGCCTGTGCGGGTGTCATTGCCTTCATACGGAACGGCAGGTAATTGATGAAGACGCTGAGCACGCACTTCAGTGGCTGCAAGTGAGGTTCCGCGAAGAGGCCTTCAGATATGTCATGATGTGTGCCGTGAGCTGCTGACGCCCGGGTGCTGCAGGCGAGGCGGCGGGCGACGCGGCGTATCGCCAGGCCGCCGCGCCGCGCGCGCCGCCGCGCGGGGCGCCCCAACAGGCTGCCGGCAGGCGGCCGGGCCGCGGGCCGCCGGGCCTGGAAGGCCCCGCGCGGGGAAGCGCGGCGCAGTGGGGTCTCGGGCGGGGCGCGGGACGGGGGGGCGCGCCTCCGCGTCGCGCGCCGGCCGGCGCAGACAAGCCCCAGTGGTAGCAGCCGCATGCGCTGCCGTTCATGCTGGTTCTAGGTGGCGAGTCGCCTGATGCTAAGGCATCGTGGAGCTTGTTCAACCTGGGCAGGAGTTTTGCAACGCGCATAGGTGTGCCCGATGTTGTCGTGTGTGCGGGCTTTGCAGCCCAGAGTATGAGTCGGAGGTATGATTTCATTGCATGTATCACCAGTATCTGACGCGCTCTGTGCCGTCAGGGCCCCGCAAGTGCTGTCCTGCGCGCACCGTCCTAAGGACAGTGAAGGTGGCTGTTACAGCCAAGCCACTCTGGCTTGCGCACAGGCTGAATGGCTGAACTTTGCCGCGCCATGCAACTGCAGCCAGCACAGCACCTGTTGCAGCAGTTTCCACAACATCCTTTCAGCGAATGCTGTGACGCTTACTCATGGCGGCAGCCCCCCTACGTGGGCAGCCATGGCGCCAACAAGCAAGGCGGCGGGCCACAGCATGTGCACCACAGGTCATTCCCCAGGGGTTTCAGGACACCCAGAATGCACGTGATAGACCAACCAAAATGTGATAGAGTCATACTGCTTATGTCGCTTTGCCCGCTTCGCAGGGTGCGGGGCTCACGCCCTGAGCATGCTCACACAGACATGCGCAGCGGGGGTGATTGTGCATAGCAGTGGCGCTGCAGCACAAGAGGGCCCGAGACGCGACAGCCTCACTTGAACCAGGCCTCATCCAGTTTCGGGGGCAGCAACTCAGCGCAGTAAAACTGCCCGACCCCCCCGGTGGGTTAAAACTGCATATGGGCATCATCGCACCGACCTGGTGCTCTTACAGCCGTGGCTGCCCAAACCGGCCCCAGGCCCTTGTCGGAGGTCCCAAGTTGCAGACTGCCCCTGTCGCACTCCTCCGCAAGCCGTATAAAGCGTGAAGCCTCCCCCCCACCCCACCCCCCCCCCCACGGCAGGCCCGCCGCTGCCGCCGCCCCCGCCCCCCTCCACCCCAGGGAGTCGCCGTTCCTCCAGGTCAACCCCAGTCCCTACCGCCCCGCCGCAGCAAACCGCGCCCCCCATCACAGGCGCGCCAGCGCCGCCCCCGCCGCGAACGCGCAAGCAGGCTGCCAGGCCGCTCGGGCCCGAGACCCTACTTCTTCGCCCTCCGCTTGCGCAGGAAGGCGGGCACCTCGATGCCGCCGCTCGGCGGCGCGCGTTGCGCGGACCTGCGCCGCACGCGCGCACGCTGGTTGCGGCCGCCGGCGCCAGCGAGGCGCTGGGCAGGGGCGGCACGTACCATGATGACGAGAGCAAGCGGCACATGCGCCGTGCCGGCAACATGCTCGCAGGTAGCATGTTCATAATGTTAACATGGTATATGAGAACGCACGCCCGGCAGGCTGCTGTGCATCCCTGTCGCCAGAGGGCCACTCTGCTCCACACGCGGGGGCCCTCCTGGCGCACCTCTCTGGCGGCGGCGGCGGCGGCGGCTCTGCAGGCGCCGTGCGCCGCTCCGCCGCGGCCGGCGCCGCGGCCACAGGCGCGCCCGCGCCAAAGCCGGTCGCGATCAGCGTAATGGACACCTGCGCGCGTGCTGCGAGTCTGTGAATACCCTAACCCTGGACCTATCGCGATGGGCCGCCCATGCCCAAAATGGCGCGGGTCGCAGCAGCCGCTCTCTCCTCGGTGCCGCTGAGTGCGGAGCGCCGCGGCCACGCAGAACGCCCCAGTCTTTCGCGGCCGCTTGCCGCGGCTGCGTGCAGCGCCGGCGGGCGCGCCAGGCTCTGCAGGAGTATAACATGCACAGGAGGGCGCACAAAAGAATGCCCTGTAATATAGGATTTGGTTTGACGGCAATGCTGGTCACAGCGGGGCGACCGTGAGCAGGTCCGCAGGCGGCGGAGCTCGAGCAGGGGGGCCCACCTCCTGCCCCAACCGCGGGTCAATGACCGCGCCGAAGATGAGGTTGGCGGTCGGGTCGACCAGGTCGTAGATGACCTCCGCCGCCTCGTTCACCTGCGCCGCGCGCCCGCCGCCCCAGCCCGGCGCCTCAGACGACCGGGACAGATGCTAGATGCGCCGCCCCTAACGACCTGCTGACAGCGCTTCCCAGCTCCCTGGCCCCGCTGCATGCTTGCGAGCAGGTACCCTTACATCAAGTGGGCGCGGCATCCGCTCTTAATCTTTTCTTGTTGTGTCTTACCCACCCTTTCAAGCGACAAAAAACCCCACGCAAAAGGGGAGACATACTGTGAGCCCTCCTGGCCCTAGCTGACAAGGGGCCGCACGGGCCGGCGCGCGGCGCGCGCGCCTCGAAGAGCGTCATGTCCGGCGGGCCGGTGATGTTCCACACGATCCCGGTCGCGCGCTCGATGCCGATGTCCAGCAGCGGCGACGAGATGGCGGCCAGCGCGGCCTCCTTGGCGCGCCCCTTGCCGCTCGCGCGGCCCTGGCCCATCAGGCTGCTGCCCGCGCCGGTCATGATCGTGCGCACGTCCGCAAAGTCCACGTTCACCAGCCCCGGCACCTGCGCGGCTTCCGCGGCGCCTCACGCGCAGTCGGGCGCCCGCGACCGTGCATGCACGGCGCACCCGAGGGCAGCGTTCGGTACGCGGGGTGGGCCTTGAGTGCGGACAGGTGAGTGCAGCGCCGCGGCTGTCTGGCATTGCCAATTGTCGGCAAGTACGAGGTTACAGCGCTATGTAGGGCACAGGTTTGAGCAAGCGCGGGCCGAGCGGGGCCTGCGCACGGTGATGATGTCAGAGATGCCGCGCACGCCCTGGCGCAGCACGTCGTCGGCCACGCGGAAGGCCTCCGTGACCGGCATGTTGGCGTCCACGGCTGCAGGCCCCACACAAGTTGATTTGAAAGAATTGAACGAACATTTTATTATATTTTAATCAATTCTTGCACTTACCATGCTGCAGAGTCTAGGGAGACCATTCTTTCCAATACGCTGGCAAGCCTGCCGCACTGGCAGGCCTGCCTGCTGACGCTCTGCAGTGCTTGCGGCGCGCACCGTCCAGGAGCTTATCGTTGGGGATGACAATCAGCGTGTCCACAGAGCTCCGCAGCGCGTCGATCGCCTCCCTCGCCTGGCCGCAAGGCTAGCTTGTCCTCTATGTATGGGTTGACAGCGTACATGCATGGAGAAAATAGCATCGCATGCGTGCATGCCTGAGACGATGTCTGCCTACCACACAACCATCTGGTGTGACTGCCCTGGCAGCCATGCGCAGCTTCAGCCTGACAATGACGCCTCGAGGCTTGCTGCTGGTGGTCAGCACGAGCGGCACGCAGACACACCGGCTCCCGCATGAGATTTGCGGTGCAGGTGAAGACTCAGGCCTGACACATGCACAGCGGGCCTGAATGGACGCGGCTGCCTGCTTGCGCCAACCCACACAGCCGGCCGCCTCCTTGCGCATGGCGTGCTGCCCTGAGCAGGCATGGCAACGCGGCAAGGCCGGCGCATATGCCAGTTTCAGGCCGTCTTAGATCTGGAGGCGACAGCATAGCCCTGCTTGCAAGCGCGCCGCGCCCACGCCCGCATGCGCGCGTCGTGTGCGGGCGGCGGCGGGGCACCTGGTTGGAGCGCTGGCGGCCCTCGAAGCTGAACGGCGTGGTCACGATTGCGACCGTGAGAATGCCCAGCGCCTTGGCCGTGGCGGCCACCACCGGCGCCGCGCCGCTGCCCGTCCCGCCGCCCATGCCCGCCTGCGCGCGCGCCGCGCCGCATGACCGGCCGAAGCGGAGCGCGCGCCAGTCCTGCTGAGGTGCATGCGCCTCGGCTGCCCTGCCGCTGCGGTAAAGGCCTCAAGTGCAAGCGCTGCATGTTAGTGCTGTCAATGGCGCAGCCTGGCCCGCCTGCTCCCCAGGTGCGCCGCCTCGGAGTGAGGCGGGCGCCCGCGCGTCCGCTCGTGCCGGCAAACGCGCCGCCCAGCCCTGCCTCACGCCCTGTCTCAGGGCTCGTGACGGCGCCCACTTCGCGCCGGCAGCAGCCCTGCGCAGTCGGTGGCGCGCCGGGCGCGCGCCCGTGCGCAGCAGGCAGCGGGCACAGCCAGCGGGGAGTCGTACGGGGCCCGGGCGCGCGGCTGCTGGGCGCGGGCGCCGCACCGTGACGAAGACCATGTCAGTGCCGCTCAGCGCGCCCTCCAGCGCCGCCTTGCTCTCGGAGGCCGCTTTCTGCGCGGCGCCGCGCGGGCGCCTTTGGTTCCCTGCTGGCCAGCTGCTGCGAGCTGGTGCCGAGTAGGAGTCGTGTCCTGCTCGCGGACGTCGCACTATAACGCAGAGTGCCGGCAGGCAAGAGGGCAGCCCCATTGAATTAGAAAGCCCTGCATTCGGCGCCGCGTCTGCCCAGCACGGTCGCCGGACGCCGCTGCTTGGGGTACCGGCCTGGGGGGCGGGGGCGCGGCCTGGGGCGGCGCGCCTTGCTATCCGACCTCGGGGTCGCCGCCGGCGCCCAGCCCGCGCGTCAGCTTCAGCCCGATTTGAATCTTGTTGGGCGCCTCGACCGGCGACGTCGCCAGCGCCTGCGCGGCGCCCGCCCGCCTCTCCCCCTCCCTCTCCCGCTCGGGTGAGCACAGAGGCGCGGCCTTGCGCAGCGGGCGCGGCGCGCTCGGCGGCGGCCCGGCCGCCGCGCGGGCGGCGGCGGGGGCGGCGGCGCGCCTGCGAGTCGGTGTTGATGACCCAGAACTCCACGCCCTGCAGGTCGCTCTTCAGCATGCGGTTCACGGCGTTGGAGCCGCCGCCGCCCACGCCGATCACCTGCGCCGCGCGCGGGCACGCGCTGATGACATCCGGCCGATGGCGCAGTGCGCCGCCGGAGCCTGGCACAGAGCCCGCCGGCAGGGCAGAGGCGGCCCGCTCGCCTTGATGGTCGCCTTGGAGTAGTCTGCCTTGACGGCAGGACGCGGGAACGTCTGCAGCTCCGCTGTGAGCGCGCCCGGCTCGGCTGATGCGGATGCGCTGCCGGCCAGCGCGGCCGCGGCCCCGCCGCAGCGCGCTGCTGGCCTGGGCAGCGCGCACACTCGGCCGGCGAGCGCCCCGCACGTCTGTTGCGGCGCCCGCAGCGCCGGCATTGGCGCGGGCGCGACCCGCCGCGGCGCGGCCTGCGCGCCGGCCTCCGCCGCGCCAAAGTGCTGTGCGCACCGCATCGGCACTCGGGGCTGTCTCCAGTGGCGCAACTTGCACCTGCACTGCACCCCCCCGATCGAGCCCTAAATCAGGCTCGACCGTGTGTTCCAGCGTTACACAGGCTGCGGGGAGGTTTGATGGGGGGACTCGGTGATGCCTGGTCCGCAACCTGTCGCACACGCTGTAGCGAGGGAATGGCAAGGGAGGGCCAGGGCCAGCGCAGCTCGCCCGGGACGTCCCCATCTGCACCTATGCAGGCCTCGCCGGTATGCCGGCGGGCTCTGCCAGTGCTGAGCCTGCAATAAGCAAGTAGCGCGCTGTTGGTGGCATTGACACGACACATGCGCGCAGGACCGGTTTGCGCTGCCGAAAGCTTCCATCACATATACAAAAGACGGTGCGCGTCCGCGGCCGTCAGACCTGGCGAATTCCCGCCGCTCTCAACGCACAGGAGGGCTTGTCTGCCTGCACACTGGGTCAACCGTAGCTTACAGCCTGCATCTCAAATCCGATGCGCGCGCAGTGCAGGCACACCTGTACACCGGCTGCCGGAGCGTCCGGGGCTGCGCGTGCTGCGCCACGCCTTTGAGAGCTGCAGCGCAGCTCGGAATTTGGCCTCCGAGGCGGCCGCGCTCGCTGCGCCAGCGGGGCGGCGGCACGAGGCGGCAGCGCACTACTATGCGGGCCTGCAGCGCGTGGAGCAGCTGCACGCACGCAAGCGCGAGCTGGTCCGCGCCCGGGCCGCACATGAGACAGGAGACTGGCTGAGCTTGCATGATTTCTGTGAGAAAAGTACGCAGCAGACGGGTCCAGCAGAAAACAGCCAGGAGCCCAAGTCTCAGCCAGGCATACTGGAGCCGGGCAGCCAAGCACACTGGGACAGGGCTGCTTTGGGCCTTGCTGGCTGCCTGGGCACCTGCGCAGGGCGCGCCCTGCACCCACAGGTTGGCACCGGGGCAGGCCGCAGGGGGGCATTCCTGAAGCGGGCTGCGGAGGCGGGCGCAGGCGGGCGCGCGGTGTACGCAGCACCTGTCGCTGCAGACGTTGCGGGACAACCTGCTGGTGGGCTGGGGGGGTGGCGGCGAGGCAGCCGGGGCCGAGTCCCGGCCGCGCACCGCGCCAGCAGAGGTGCATGCGCATGCAGGGTGTGCGGAGCGCGGGAGCTTGCCTAGAACGCTCCCAACCTTGCACTCTTGTCAGGATGTGGGCTGACGCAGCACAGAGGTGCTGCTCCAACCTCAGCAGCATGCTGCCAGACCAGCCGAGGAGTCCTGTTCTGTCTGATGTAGACTGTGAGCTTGTGTCACAGTGCAGCCGTGCCTTCCTGCCGTGCCTGCGCAAACCAGCAGCAGCCGCCAAGCCGGCGCAAGGCACCACGCTGCCGCATGGATGTTGAGTGTGGCGGACCTCAGGGCACATGTGCGCGGGGCGCGCGGCACGCGGCGCGCGCGGCGTTTGAGGCCACGCACGCCTGCCAGGACTCCCTGGCGGAGAGGCGGTGAGCGGCTCAACCACTGTGCTGTGCGTTTCATTCTTGCAGGGAGCTCCCTGCACTTGGCTGCAACCCCGGTGCAGGCTCCGTGCAAAAGGCTTCACGGTCGCCAGGGTGCACGCATGCAGGCCTGTATCTATGAGCGCATGGTGCACTCGCATGTGTGGCTTGGCGATCAGTGTACGACCATGGGCAAGGTGGGGGTGCCAAGGCCAGGCCTGAGTGCTTTGTCAAGGTGCCAGGTCAAGGATCTGAATTGATGTGTTGAGTAACACCTAACCGCGCAGGAGCCAGGGCAAGCAGCTGTGGCTGGACGCGTACCGCAGCGCGGTGTGCAGCAGCCGGCCAGACGAGGAGGCCGCCCTGCGCGACTACCCTCATGGCCTGCCAGTGCGGCCCCTTGACATGGTAATTGCAGGCGTGCCCGCTGGCCTTTAAACCCGGCATAACGGGCTACTCAGATGAGGATGACATGGAAGCACTATGTGCTTGAGCTGAACGATGTTTGCTATGGGCAGGCGCTGCAGCTGCGCCGGGCGCGTCAGAAGGGCCTGCAGGTGGGCGGCCTGGGCTTTGGCAGCGCGCCGACGCGCTCCGAGCAGCTGGCTGCTCTGCTGAGGACGCATGATTGCCTTGCGGGTCCTTCGTTTTCATGAGCTAAGTCTCTAGCTGCAAGCACCGCATGGCATTCTGGACACTAGCTGCGCAGGACACGCATGCAAGGAGCACGCCCTGTCACTTTTAAAAGTCTCTGTCACTGTTAAGAGTTCATTTCTGTCGGCAGCTCACACAGAGTCAGCAGCTTTGTCGGCCTACAAGCTTGAGCTGTGCATAATGACCTACAATCCAGTCTTTGCCCAAGACATTCGCTCACTGAAAACAAACGCCGCAGTTCACATTGCCATACCTGACAGAGTAGCCGACTATGCGTTAGGACACCATTTGCACGCATGGGGCATGCTAGGACTTGTCGCGTATGGGACGTACTGAGAGCAGGAACCAAAACAAAGGGGGCCGGAATAATGACGCCTAGCACAGCCAGGAACTTTGCCAGCATGCCTGGAGGGCGGCACTCCCTATACGCCGGGAGCCATGGTTGCTCAGCACTGCGCATGCAGACATGCTGGCTGACTCCAACCTGCCTGGAAACTTAGGAGCAATCCGAGCAGGTCCCACGAACGCAGACACGCATACCCTCGAGAGCCCGTCGCAGCGCTGTCACCGCCCACGCACACGGGGGGCACTCAGTGAGCGCAAGGCAGCCGCAAGCGGGCTCACCGGGCCGGACGCTGCCGCCGCGACCAGGGCTACAAGCTGCTCTCCGCGGCGCACGCGGACAGGAACGAGCGCAGCGTGGCCAGCGACTCGTCGGCCAGCGCCGGGATAACGTGGCCGCGCGGGTGCCTGATCACCAGCGGCTCCACAAACATGCCCGCCAGCTCCAGCGACCACTGCGCGCCCCAGGCGCGGGCCGCTGCTCAGCCCGCTGTCTGATGAGGTAGGGTTATATTTAGGGTTGGGGCAACCCCCAGGCGCAGGCCGCCGGTCAGCCCGCAGCCTGGACGAGCGCGCATGCGCTGTGCTGCTGAGCCGGGCGGCGGCGCACCCCGTGCAAACGCCTCGCATGGCCTGCACGGGCTGGCGAGCAGCAACATGCAGCGGGAGGCGACGAGCACGCAGGTGACCCCACAATGAGAATGACTCGTCAACAGGCATGGACAGGCATCCGCTTGTGGACAAAGGCGCGCTCGCCCGCGCGCACCCGCTTGATCTTGTCGCGCTCGCCAATGACGTGCAGCGACTTGATCTCGAGCGGCTTAGTGCACAGGTGCAGCACCTCAGGCACGCGCGGCCGCACGCCCGCGAAGAGCACGGCAAACTTCAGCGGGTGCTCCTGCAGCCTTGCGACAGGCCGCACTCTCAGCCCGCCAGCGCGTCTGGTTCCCAGCGCAGGGCATGCGCGAGGCTGGGCAGCTGCACGCAGAGGCAGCGCTTGGCGCGGGCGACGGCGCGCCTGCAAGATCTCACGCCTCTGCTGCATGGCCAGCGTTATTGCCGCAACCATGGTTCCCTACACGCCGGTGGGGCCAGTGGGGGCCACTTAGGTTGCTTGAGCGGTCACTCTGTGCTCAGATGGCGCAGCGCCTGACAGACAAGACAGCTTTGTTCCCAGAGCCTTTGCAGGTATCCGAACCTGGGAGAAGGCCCACAGGCCGTCAAATGGCCCGTGCGAGGCGCACAGGTCCGTGACATGCTTGATTGTATCCTGCCAACCTTCATACGCCCATTCGCCCGTGGACGGGTCCTGAGCGTGGCACGCCGCTTGCACCAGTGCTGCTGGGTGCGGCAAAGTTTCACACAACACACCCCAGGGCCCTTGCAGCAAGCAGGCGTTGCGTTGCAAAGGCCTTGTACTGAACGAGCTAGCTCACTCAGTGTGCTCACCTCATATGCCAGCAAACAGCTTGATCCCATGGTTTGAGTGTGGGGAGTGCAGGTACCTGCTTGGCGTTCCACCACTCATACCACGGTGGACCAAATAGGTCCTGCGGCACGTCTGGTGGAGGCGGGCCAGACGCTTTGTAGGGAGCGTTAACATATACCTGCGGGCGCAGCGCAACAGTGCGGACAGGCAAGTCCAAAAAAAGCAATTTGCTCAAAAGCAAAAAGGGGGCAGCTTACCAAGTCAACCAGGTCTGCAACCTTCTGGTCGAGGCCAGCAATTTGCATCTGCAGACGGCCAAGTTGTGAGTCGTGATGCGTAACTGCACACGCAGAGGTCGACCGCGCTATGCACTCTTATACACAAACGAAACATCATATGCTTCGTATCTGTCAATGCTGGACTAGCATAGGTGGACAGGCAGCCAAGGCTCCAGCCATGATGGAGCGTGCCTGCTCGCTGAAGATTTTCCCGCTCGTCCTGAACGAGTGCAGGGCCAGCACGCGCAGCCTGCGCATCCCTGCTGCCTCCGCGCCTATGTTCTGCACGCCGCTGAGGCTTCTAGGTGTGCTGGCCTGCATAAACGTCTGCTACTGATGGCCTGCTTCCCTGCCCATACACTGGCTATGTTGCTCGGCGGTGTGGTGTATCAGAGCTTTAGTGTCGCGTGCCGATGGATACCATTACGTTGCGCTCGAGTGGCTCCCGCCCCTCCTGAACACTACTTAACCTTGCTTGGGCATAGCTATGCATACACCTATAGGGCTTGCTTTGCCATTGGCGATAGCACAAGCTGTGTCAGAAAGGCGGTGCGCTTTGAGAAGGCGCTTTGCTACATTACTGCAAGCCATAAGAGCAGCGCAGTTGAGCTAGCAGGCGCGCAGCCATACGCGCAGCGAGCAAGCTTGCTGCAGGCTGGTAGGGCGGGTGCGCCTGTTGGATACCACGTCTGCGCGGGCATGAGCGCTGGCAGCAACCAGGGCTCAGATGGCAGCGGGCTGTATACGCCGCGCGGCACGCCTGCACCCGTGCTGACACCCCCACCCGCGTGCGCCTGCGGCAACTGCGGCACGGTCTTCTGCGGGCAGCAGAATGGCTACCTGAATGGGGTTTCCCTGACACATCTTATTGGTGCGGCACGCCGTTGCTGTGGGAACACCTGTAGGTATGTCGTGGCAGGCGTCTCATGCTGTGCGTGGCACGCGCAGGCATAACCGTGCTGGTCATAAGCGTGGCTGTGGTGCGCCCCGCCGCTGTGGCGCTCTTGCTGCTGAGTGGTAGCTGCTGTGCCTGCTCAGCGGGCTACGGTAGGACGGCGCAGCTCCTAAGCCGCGTGCGCGCCCAGGCGCTTGGTTGCTTCAGGGCCTGCTTCCTGAACCTTCGTTTTCGGCACCTGGAGTCGCGGCGGTCGCGAGGTGCGCGGCGCCACTCGGCTTTGCGTGCAGCAGGGTGTAGCTATTTATATGAGGTGGCTGCCTATGTACACCGTCTGAGCAACGATGTTTTCATGGGGAAGGTGAAAGGAAGGCGTGTGTTGTTTTTCCCAAGTGTTATATGGGTTTTCAGGCTACTTTCTATGTGAGCTCTGTCGAGCATGCTGGTTGTCATAGACGCATCACTGAGCCTCAAGTGCCTCGTTTATGTAAACCAACAACGCTTTATTGCACAGGCCGGGATGTTGAAGCGGGCGCGAGCAGCGCGCCCCCGACCGCTCCGGTCGCAGAGGCGAGCGCGGCGCCAAAGGAGCCGCTGCCGCTGCGCGTGCTGATCATCCACCCGGACGACGAGGTGGTGTGCGGCATGGAGGTGGCGGGGACTGACGGCGCCACCGCGAGGGGCGCGAGCGCCGACGCCAGTGCCTCTAACAAGACCGAGGATGTCGCAGCGCGCGACGGCGGCGCGGTCAGCGCAGCGCCGCGCGCGGGCGCGGCAGCTGCGGACGCGCCCGCGGCGCCAGTCCCGGCTGGAAGCGGGAGGCATAGCGGCAGTCGCTTGAGTGACGCGGAGGGCTTTCGCGGTGCTGCCGCCGCTGACGGCGCGCCTGTGGCGCCTGCGTCGGCTGTCAGAGCGGGGCCCAGCCACAGCAGCGCGCCAAGCCAGGCCAGCTAGCTACTGTCTATGTGTAGTTTCATATGCTAGTTAGTGGTTTAGCGGCGGGGATTGGGCAGCTGCCTGTGTGACCATGTCAGTGTGCTGGCTGTTGCGCTGCACACTGGAGACTACAAGTTCTTATACACTTTGTGTGCCCAGTTCTGCTGCCGCAAATTTTGGGCCCCTCCTTGCGGTGTGTTGACTGGCCAGGCTGCTTCTCTAGCCCCTCTTGTGCTTGGTTACATGCACACTGGTCTTGCAGATTCAGCGCACACTAGTATACCATAAGCAGCGCTGTACCTGGTGTGCGCTCCTCTCTGCCTCTTATGGGTTGGGTGCGCCATGCGGTGCAAGCGGGCGTCAGAGACCTGGGTGTGTAGTCAGTCAGATATTCCTGTGTACTTGTTGCAGTGGCGGAGAGGCCTGTTATGAGTCTGTTGAACGCACACATGTAAGATGGCAACATTGACCGTTACTTACGCAAGGTTCCCCATGCTCCTACTTTGCACCGTTGGCATAAGAGGCAATCTTGGCCTGCAATGCAGGCGTCAGTATCATCTATTCCAACAAGTAGCCTTCAAATTACGTCAGCTTTTACCACGTATTAAGTACATAATGAAGATGCCAAACGTACAGCACATGACATCTAATACAACTTCGCCAATAGTGTACAACTTATAACATGCTTGAACGATGCAAGTCGCAAGCAACTACAAATCCCCCTGCAAATAGAGCGCACCGCAATACTTCACAAAACGAGGCCAAGTTGCAAATTGGGCTGTGCTACTTCCTATGCCAGGTGCCTCTGATCCAAGCCAGGGAGAGGAGTTGCAAAGCGCAGATCAAAGCCTGCAGAACCCCAACACCAGCAACCTGCACGCCCTGATGCCGCCCAAGAAGCGCGGGCAGCCGCCGGTCCGCACTCTGCTACCACACAGCATACGCGGGCGGCCACTAGTCTACACGCCGCTACCGCACGGCGTGCGCGGCCTTGTCGTAGTACATGTACGCGGCGGAGATCCGCGCGCGCAGCCTGGGCAGCGCGACCTTGTTCAGCATGGCGTGCAGCAGCTCGCTGGTCTCCAGGCCCGGCCGCGCGTCCAGCAGGGCCGCACGCTGGCGCGCTAGCGCGCCCAGCCGCGCCTGGATGCCGTCCACCTTGCCCAGCGCCTGCGCGAGCAGCGGCTCCAGCGTGCGCACGGCCGCCTGCGCGGCGGGCGCCGCCCTGCTCAAGCCCTGCTCAAGCCCTGCTCAAGCCCTGCTCAAGCCCTGCTCAACATGCGCAGACGCGCGGCGCCACAACGGCGTGTCATCACTCAGTCAGCAGCCCCGGCCTACCGTATCAGAAAATAAAAGGTATCTAATGTGCACTTTTGATTGCGGATCCGCGTTGCCCGTGCGCGCAGCAGACGCGCAGCGCGCATGCGCGGGTATTAGCTGGGGCGGCAGGCGCGGCGACAGCACGCCCAAGCTCCCCCCCAGGCGAGAGGCAGAGGGCGCCGCAGCACCTGCTCCGCGTGCAGCTCGCGCCGCCAGTGGTCCACCTCGCGCTTGAGGCTGGCCTCGGTAACCTGGCCCTTCCGGCCAAAGAAGAGCAGGCCGCGCATGGGGCGCAGATACCGCACCAGCGCCGCCTGCGCCACAGCACCCTGTTGAACGCTTGAGCAAGGCGCTGAGCCTGCTGCTGAGTGCGAGTTACGTCTTGTGACTCTGTTTGCAGCAAAGAGCACCAGCTGGGGTTGAGACAGTGGCACAGGGGCCTCCTGCTGAGTGCAAGCCACGCCTCATGACTGTGTTTGCAGCAAAGAGCGCCAGCTGGGGTTGGGACGGCGGCGCAGGGGCCGCGCCTCGCTCTTCTCCAGCGAGCGCTCGCACACCAGGACGACCTGCCGGTTGGCGTCCAGCGCCTTCTGGTACTGCTCCCGGTGGTACAGCTGCCTCCTGAGCGCCTCCCTCAGCCTGGGCCCGCGTACTCCGTAAGCGCCCGCAGCCGCGGCCCGCACGCGAAAGCATATGCGGCGCAGGCGACGTGGCGCACACTCTGGTCTCCAGCTCACACTCGCCCAGCAGCGTCGCCTGGTAGAGGTCGAGCCAGTCCGTGTGGCCAAACAGCTGCTGCTCCTGCTCGAAGAACGGCCACCAGCCGCCCTCCGTACGGCCCCCAAACCGGCTCCAGAACGCGTAGCGGAAAAGCTCCGGCGCGCTCGCCACGCGCGCCCTCCACGCCGTGCACGACAGCGAGGCAGACGCCAGGCCTTGGGCGCTGCACGCACGGGACAGCCCAGTCAGCGTCTTCAACTTGAACGCCACCGCCGTTGCAATTACGGACGCGGTGCAAGTCCCGCAACGCACTCCAGGAAACTGAATACTATGTCGAGCGCTAGCTCTGGCAGCTCCTGCAAGGCGAACTCGCAGCCCGCAGCGCTGTCTGGTGAGCCCTCCATCAGCGGCTTGGCATCACCCATGGCTCTGCTATGTCGCTTGTGGGGCTTTGGCCTGCCAGCAAAGGCAATCAGCATCCAGGCGGGCCCATGCAGCCGCCTGACAATAAGGTACGGTATATAAAAGCAGCTTTTTCAGCTAGCTAGCACAGCCAGGACACGGCCAGCGGGTCTGGGATATGAGCACATCAGAGACAGATTTTGGCAGCTGCAAGCTGCCTTCCCCTACAGCCTGCCGCTCAGGCGCTGTCGCTTGATACGAATCCGTACTCCACACTGATGACTGACAATGGAAAAGGGGGCGTGTGAGCTGCCCCCGCTGCAGGCGCGCCGATGCGCCATGCCTGCGGGCCAGCAAACCTGCGCATCGCAACAGCTCAAAGGCGTTGAGCCTGCCAGGCAACCCAGCCACGGCAAGGAGAACAGGGCTGGCAGCTGTGCCGTGCCAGGGCCTACTCGCGCAAGCGCAGCAGAAGCCTCAGTGCAGCAGTCTGTACGTTCGCTGTTCACACGCCCCAGCCAGCCGCTTGCGCCTCCTCTGTCCCTAAGAGACGCACAGCGCAGTGGGCCACCCGCAGGCTTGACGGATGCCTGGCCAGCGGAGCAGGAGCATGCGGCAGATCAGGCGCTTGAGAGCGTGGCGCTGTCGCAGCGCTGGGGCGAGAGCTGGCGCGCAGCGCAGCAGCCGCCCAACACTGCTGATGCCGGCGCCAGCAGGCCGGCGCGCAGCGCCGGCGACGGCGCCGCATTTGGCGCCGGCGAGCCGCTGTCGCTGCTCAGCACGCAGCTGGGGGCCGCCCCGGGCGCTGCCTTCTGCCCCACCTGCGGCTGCTTCCTGTTCGACCTGGCCGGCGGCGCCGCGGCGCGCGCCGCGCACGTGGCCGCCTGCCGCGCGCCTGAGGGGACCGGCGCTGATGGCTACTGCAGCGACGGGTGCCGCTCCGACGGCGGTGACGAGGCTGCGGCGGACGAGGAGCCCACGCCCGGTCACGGCGCGTCGCTGTGCGCCAGTGCCGCGGGGCGGAAGCGGCCTGCACAGGCCGGCGCCTGCGGCAGCGCGGACCTGGACGGCCGTATGCCAGGGCCAGCGGTGGTGGTTTCCGCACCCCAGCCCGACCCGCTCCCCTGCCGCGGCTCAGCGCGTTCGGCTGGCAGCCAGAGCGCGGGCGCCACCGCCGCCTGGCCTGCACCTGACTCCAGCTGCGCAGCAGCTGAGCGGCGCGACCAGCCTGCAGCGCAGCCCGAGCCACCTTCCAGGACGGCGAGCGCGCTCCAGCTGCACGTGCCGGCGACGCGCGCGGCGCCGCAGCCGCCGGCGGCGCCGGGGCCCGACCCAAGCATCCGCGCATGGCTGCGGCGCCTGGGACTGGAGGCGCTGGCGGCGCCGTTCGAGCGCGCGGGGCTGGCGCCGGCAGCGCTGCCCCTGCTGAACGACCAGGTACGGCAAACAGGGCTGGATGTGGGGCGCACATGCTACCTCCTCGCACACCCCAGTGTCAGGCTTCAGCTCCTGCTGACCTGGCAATCCCCGCATGCAGCCGGGGCTGGTGTGAGGTGCTATACACGCATGCTGAAATCTAGGCTTGGTTGGTGCGTGAGGTCCGGTTCATCAAGGCTGAGCTTAGCGCGTGCCTTGCCAGGATCTTGTTGAGCTGGGCGTGGCCGCCCTGGGCCCCCGCCGGCGGATCATGGCGACAGCGGCCATGGACGCCGCGGCTTCTGCGGCATCCGGCTGTGGCAGTCAGGCGCGCGCGCACACACCCGCTGCTGCGGCACAATTGCTTTCTATTGCGCACACAGGCGCTGCACCTACACGGTGCTAGCCAGCTACCACATTCTGCGGTTGCTTTCTGCACAGGTTCGTTTTGCAGACCAAAGTCAATCAGCAAAGGAATGGAAGCAGCCGTTTGGAGCTTGTTGTAAGCCTGGCGTGTTGCATCAGGGCGGTGGCGCCCAGGAGCCCAGCAGCCGCGCCGATGCGGCCGGGCCGCGCGCCGCGATGCCTGCGGCCCTGCACCCGGTCATGGCGGGGGCGCTGCGCAGCGCTGGCCGCGCCTTCACGTCCGGCCGGTATGGATCCTCACGCTTGAACGCTCCTGGGAAACCGCTTGTGGCCTGAACGTGATCAAGGCGTTGATAGGGCCTAGGCAGGCAAATGAGAATATTCACATGCATGCTGCGACTCCTTGCTGCTGTAGGGACTTGTGTGGCAGTGCAACTGAGAAGGTCAGCGGCCAGCGGCGGCGGCTGCTTCCGCGTCCAGGCTGACACGCTGCGGCATGCGCTGCCGGCATCGTCTGGTGTGGGCCCTCGCGATGCTGCCCAGCGCACGCGGCGCCGCATCGCGCAGGCACGCGCTGCCAGAGTGGCAGGCGCTGCCCGGCACGCGCTTCATCGTGGACCGCTTCGGCCGCGCCGCCGAGGCCAGCGGCTGCCGCTCCTGGTTCCTGACGCACTTCCATGCGGACCACTACCGTGGCCTGACCGCCCGCTTTAAGGCCGGTGCGGGCGCGCATAATATTAGGTTTTAATTCCTCCTTTGGTCACGCAGTCTGACACTGACTACTGCTGCCAGCCTACATGCAACGCTGGTGCATGCACTTGACTTGCTTCACTCGTATCGCATATGGACTATTTGTCGACGTAGAGACGCCATGCATGGTTCACCAGATAGCTATTGTGAGCGCATGCGCTCTAATGCGTCCTGCGCCCGTCCAGGCCTGATCTACTGCACGGCGACCACCGCCAGGCTGGTGCACCAGCAGCTCAAGGTGCTCAAGTCCGACCCTGCACCCCGGCCCGAGTGCCCGCATGTACCTGGGTGTTCATGCGGTCGCATGCTCACACAGTCACCTGCCTGCCAGGCGGCGTTTTGCAGAGGTGCTGCCCCAGGAGAGGGAGTCCGAAAGTGCCATGTGCGGTGGGCTGCCAACCCTTTGCCTCATAGGGCTGCACACCCTCGCCCCTGTCAAGGCTGCGCACCATGAAGCAGTCCGCCCTGGCCGTCTTCCCCCGGCGCGTGCGCGCTCCAGGAGCGGGCGGCTGCCTTGACATGCACCCTCGGACGGGCCCCGGGCGCAACAGCGCGTCCAACACTACTACCCATCTCACTATCAGCCTAACCCTACCCTACCCAGCATGGCGCCTGTTGCCGGGCAGGTGCCCTGGGAGCGGCTGCGCGTGGCGGAGCTGGGCGTGCCGCTGCTGGTGGAGCGCGTGCGCGTGACGTTCCTGGACGCCAACCACTGCCCCGGCGCCGCCATGCTGCTCTTCGAGCCGCCCGGCCGGCGACCCACGCTGCACACTGGCGACTGCCGGCGCGCCGCAGAGGAGGAGGATATACCTGGAGCCTAAACGTCTATGAGCGAAGATAGCTAGGCAGCAAGATCAGGCTGTCTGTCAGAACATATAGGCAGGCGTGTCAGTCAGGCATGTCAGGGATATTTTCGGCGCACGCAGATGGAAACCTGCTGCACGGGCTGGTGCGTTGCACCCTCTGCGAGCGCTGGAGGGAGAGATGCATGCGCGCATGTCGGGGTTCAAGCTCGGGCGCGGCGGTGCGCACCCGTGCGCCGGGCGCCCGAGTCCGGCGTGACGCTGTCAAGGCAAGCCCGGTGACGCGCGACGCGGCGCCGTCCAGGTGGCATGCGGGCATGGCGGCCGAGGCGGCGCTGGCGCGCGTGGCCGGGCGCTGCGAGCTGGTGCTGGACACCACGTACTGCGACCCCCGCTACGCGTTCCCGCCGCAGCCGCAGGCGCGCCGCGCGTGCCAGCTCTAACCCTAACCCTATCCTACCCGGCCAAGCCCCCGGGGCGTGGCGCGCCAGGGGGCGGCCAGACCTGCTCTGAAGGGCGTGCGTGCATTGCTCATATCAGTCCTGGTTTGCAGGCCTGACCTGACTGGTAGCGCTACGGATTGCGCAAGAGCGGACATGCTTTCAGCCTCACCACACACACGGCATCTTTGCTTCACAGCGCGCTGTGCGCGTGCAAGCCGCGTCACCGCCGCACCCCTCTGCTGTGAGCGCCTGGCTGGCGCCGCCGGGCGCGCAGGTGGTCCAGTTTGCGCTGGAGGCCGTGCGCGCGGAGGCCTTCAACCCCGGCACGCTGTTCCTGTTCGGCTGCTACACGATCGGCAAGGAGCGCCTGTTCCTGGAGGTCGCGCGCGCGCTGCAGCGCAAGGCGCGCCCCTGGCGCACCTGCCCATGCTGCGCGCCCGCGCAGCCTCGCCATGTTGCAGAGCAGGCTGAACACCAACCCTGCATCAGCGGAGGTGAGCGGGGCTGCTCGCGTCTGAGCCAGCACACTGTAAGGTTTGGGCAGGGCACCCTATTTTTACCCTGTGGCAACAACACGCGCCTATGCCCGGGTTTCTGTGATGGAGCAGGCGCCTGCAGCACGTCGCGTGCGAGTGAGCCGCGCCCTGCCGGCAAGGTGGACGAGCAGCGGGCGGGCAAGGGCCATGAGCAGCAGGCTGCAGGCGTGAGCAGCGAGCGAAGGGGCATGAGCAGCGGGCTGCAGGCATGAGCTGCGGGCGCGCCGCGCAGGTGTACGTGAGCGCGGGCAAGCTGCGCGTGCTGCAGGCGCTGGGCCTGCCGCCTGAGTACGCGCGCCTGCTGACCACCGACGACCGGGCGCGCTTGCCGTTCGCAGCGGCTGGCAGCAGAGGGCAGCAAGCGTAAAATTGTTTCTTTGTGTCATGCTGCTGTCACGCTGCTGATTGCCAATGGGACGTCTGGCTGCTGCGGCCTGTCCGTGGCCGGCCGCGGCGCATGCGGGAGGCGCGCACGCCTGCAGGCAGCGCTGCGCAAGCGCACGCACACTGGCGCGTCGGAGTGGTGGGCGCACAGCCCTCCCGCCGCACGCGCCTGGCGGCAAGCAGACGCAGGCTAGGCGTCAACCCTACCCTGATCGTGCGCCGCAGGAGGCGCACCTGCAGGCGGTGCCGCTGTGGCGTGTGAGCCTGAAGCACATGGGCCGCGCGCTGCGGCACTACCGCGGCCGCTTCAACACCGTCGTCGCCTTCCGGCCGACCGGCTGGGCGCACTCCGTGGGTGACGCCTGCGCGCCATTGCCGCATGTTTCCTTCTTGTATTTGTTTTTTATCTTAGAAGCACACTGTAAGTAGTGGATGGACACTATCGCAACTGCAAGCCCGCGGGGCCAGTGTCTGGTTGCACATGCAGGGGTAAGTACCTACCACAAGCAGCGCGAGCGGTCCTGATGTGCGGTGAGGCCCCACGGCCAGCACCTGGTGCCAGACGCGCCCTGCACCCGCTGCATACGACCCGCATGGTGTGGATGGAAGTGATGTGACATGCGTTGCCGTGAGCGCGCCAGGCCGCGGGCGCGCGGGCCGCGGCAGGCGCCACCAGCAGGGCACCCTCATCGTCTATGAGGTAGCCCTCTGCCCAAAGGGCTGGGAGCGTCTGAGCGTTCCCGGACCATGCTATTCTGCTCCGCATGCGTACGGGATCTCTTGGACAGGAACAGGGCTCTGAATGCACAGCAGTGCAGACAGCAGCGTGCTCAAACTGCCAGCATGCCATACGCGTGCCATGTACCTGATGTGTCGCCATGCTGCGATGATTTGGTTCTGCATCTACTCCTGTGGCGCAGAGGCTGCTGTAGTGCAATGCTGCATGCTACATGCAAGACCGGCCGTTGCAGCCAGGGGTTGCCGTCAGGCGAAGGCGCTCTTTGTCGGGCATTCGTCGCAGGCCGCGGGAGCAGCGTGCTGAGCGCGCGCGACGCAGGTGCCCTACTCCGAGCACAGCTCGTTCGAGGAGCTGCGGCAGGCGGTCGCGTGGCTGCGCCCGCGGCGGCTGGTGCCTAGCGTCGGCAACGACGGCGGCGCGCGCGCGGCCGAGATGGTCCGCCTGCTGTGCGCGGCTGACGGCCAGGCCTAGCAGGGCTCCTGGCACCATCGCACCAGAGGCGACCCGCGCGCGGCGGAGGCAGACCGCCTGCTGTGTGCGGCTGATGCTCTCACCCAGAGTCTGTGGTACATGTGTTGTGTGCCGCCGAAGGCACAGAGGGCCCCTGCTTGTCATGCGCGTTCCTGGCACGCCCTGTAGCTGTAGGCCGGTGCCTTTGAGCCAAAGCTGTGCGCCTGGACTCTGAGACTGCAGTGTGACGTAACGCAAAGGTAAAGCACTGCTGGAGTGCCTACGTATGCTCATGATGCTGCATGGGTACCTGACTCTGCCAGGTATGAGTGTGGAGCGGCGCCCACAGGGCAAGGGTGCATTTTTACATGGCGAGCACGCACATTCCATGTGGCGAGCATGCAGACTCAACAGATGCAGACACGCAATTGTGGGTGACAGGTGCGCGGCACATAGCCTAGACTTACATGACGCAGAGGATGCCACAAACAGGCCAACAAACACACGCAGTCCAAAAGGAAACCCAGCAGAGGACCATTTGCATTGCGGCCGCGGCAGAGCCTGCCAGCGGATGTATGTAGAGCGCAGGCAGGCTTCCCGGCGATGCGCCAGCGAAGCCCCCAGGCCATTAGCCGTGAAGGCCGCAGGGCACCACACAAGCACACTGGTCCAGACGCCTGTCTCATACCACACAGTGCCACGCAGTGCGTGAGTTCTCCTACCGCACCTAACCTTTTGTATATGTCACGTAAAGCGCGCAGGGGTAGAGCGCGAAAATAAGTCGCTATGGACAAGTTCAGGGCGCATGCGCTATGTGTATGGGGCCACCAAGTACATGTGCAAACGCGCCCCGCCGCTGAGCGCTGCGAGAGGCTGGGCGGGCGCAGTGGGGCGCTTGCTAACTAGGTTCACAACCGGGGAGGTGCCGGGTAGGGCGGGTCACGACCTGGCGCACTATGCGCTGCTCTGCAGCTGGCCAAGCACGGCTTTATGACGGCAGCCGGGACGGCTCAATCCGCGTGGGCGCCCCGGACGCTCAGCGCAGGTGCCGTGCAGGCGCCGCGCCCGCGGCCGGGCTGCTCTGCGGCGGCGCGGCGGCCGCGGGCGCCGCAGTGGCCAGCGCGAAGGTCACGTCGCGCACGCTCACCACGATCACGCCTGCGCGCGCCCGACCGAGCGTGGAGCCGGGCGCTCCGCGGCGGTGCACTCTGCAGTGCACGCCGGCGTGCTGACTGCTGTCGAGGGCTACCTAACCCTGTATTTAAATGCCACGTTGACTCCACTGTCATGCCGCGCCAGACGTCCTCACCGGGCGCGTGGCCAGCGGACCCTGCCCGGGTGCACAAGCGGCTTCCGTCCAGGCCTGCGTACCGGCACCTCCCCCGCTCGACAGCGGCGCCCTGACACCCACAGCACAGTCCTGCCTGCACGCGCTCGCAGCCCGTCCAGCAGGCCGCGCACCGCCGACGCGCAGGCTGTTGGTAGGCGCTCTGGGGCTGCCAGCGCGCCGGCGACAGCCGCAGGCTGTCGTACTTTTCTCCTCGGGGCATCTTCGCAGGGGCCTCAATGGCGGCAAAGGAAGTGCAAGTACGTTGCATATACGCTGCTGCGGGCGTCCCACCGACACAAGATTCACATGGCAGGCCCTCTGGGGCTGCCAGCGCATGTCCTCTGGGGATGCTGGCGCACCGGCGACGCGCAGGCTGTCGGCGAGCTGGCCGGACGACACGGCCGCCTGCAGCTCCTGCTGCATGGCCGTCACCGCCGACGCGCTCGTGCCCGCGGCCAGGTTGACGAGCACCTGCACGCGCGAGCCCGCCTGCGCCGGCGGCGGCGGCGGTGGGCTCATGACTCCTCTATCCTAACCTTGTCCATACCCTGCGCAGATCACGTCGGGCGTGGAGTACTGCCACCGCAACATGGTCGTGCACCGCGACCTGAAGCCCGAGAACCTGCTGCTGGACAGCAAGATGAGCATCAAGATCGCCGACTTTGGCCTGTCCAACGTCATGCGCGACGGCCACTTCCTGAAGACCTCCTGCGGCTCGCCCAACTATGCCGCGCCCGAGGTGCGCGCGGCCGGCCGCGCGCGCGCGCGCGGGCGCGGCGCCGGGCGCGCCTGCAGCAACGCCTGTCTTCGCAGCCGGTGGCTGCCTGTCCGTGCGCAGACAGTCTACTGCTGTGAAGACCCTTCACCTGTGTAGGGTAACTGCTGTGTAGGGTTTCCGCCACCTGCGCCTAACCTGGGCCTGCGCGCGCGCAGGTGATCTCTGGCCGCCTGTACGCGGGCCCGGAGGTGGACGTTTGGAGCTGCGGCGTGATCCTGTACGCGCTGCTGTGCGGCAGCCTGCCGTTCGACGACGAGAACATTCCCAACCTGTTCAAGAAGATCAAGGGCGGCATCTACAATCTGCCCAGCCACCTGAGCCCCGGCGCGCGCGACCTCATCCCGCGCATGCTCCTCGTCGACCCGCTCAAGCGGATCACCATCCCCGAGATCAGGCGCGGCGCCCGGCCCTGGCCTGGAGCAGCGGCGGCCGGGCATCTGTGAGTGGGTCATGCCGGCGCGGCTGCGCGCCTGCGGGGAGGCAGCGCATGCGCCGCAGCTCCGCAGCACCCTGCAAACAGCATCATGAGGTGAGTGTGCTGCCTGCCGCGGCGCGCAGGCAGCACCCGTGGTTCACGCTGCACCTGCCGCGCTACCTGGCCGTCATGCAGGCCGACACCATTGCCACAGCGGCGCAGGTGGGTCTGCTTGGGCCCTTGGAAAGGAAGTCTCAGGGGTTTCTGACGACTGGAGGTGCAGTGGGGGGCAATGTATGTGTGTGCCTTCATGGTATCTCTCCCTGCAGGGCGGTTTCTCCCTCACGCAGGCGATGAGCTGAAGGCAGGCCTGCCGGCCATGCGGCCGGCGAGCCACGCGCTGCGAGATGCACAGGCCTGGCGCCTTGCTGTGCGGCGAGCGTGCCTCCCATGGCACCTGCGCGGCTGTGCATGCGGGCGGGGCACGCGCGCAGGTTGACGCTGATATGGTGGCCTCCCATACCACTGCTGCAGCCGTGCGCGAGCCCTGAGCGCGGGGCGCGCGCGCAGGTGGACGGCGACATGGTGGCGGAGGTCGCCAAGCTGGGCTTCGACCGCGACATGGTCGTCGACTCGCTGCGCAAGCGCCAGCAGAACAAGGCGCGGCCCGCGCGCGGCACGTCC
>JAABUV010000538.1_pt1 | contig 57155 bp, 61 predicted proteins | sample 5559971 | NCBI WGS metagenome assembly JAABUV01 (sample SAMN10711881, study PRJNA513362) | rock metagenome | isolation source: Antarctica rocks | place: Antarctica: Victoria Land, Knobhead nord | collected 2015-12-19 | reverse complement strand
GGGCCGCAACTTGCCGCTGTAAGCGGAGATATCGTTGTCCGTGTAGGTCCCGACCACGAGCCAGCCCATGCGCTCAGCCAGCGCCACGCAGTCTTCACGTTGCCGGTCGACCCCGAGCCCAGCACCCTCGCGGTCCTTGCTGATGCGGACGTAGATTACTGCTCGGGTCATGTTCATAAGTGTCTCTCTAGACAGCCGCCAGGTCGTAAACCGAGCCGACCTTGGGCAGCGTGGCCGGTGAGAGCGCCAGGGTGATGCGCCGCGACGGCCAGGACTCCCGGGAGTTGGCGATGGCAGCGCGGACCCGGTCACGCGACTCCTGTAGCGCGGTGTCCGGTAGGCCAACGAGGTGTACTCCGGGCAGCCCCCTGCCCAGATCGGCCTCGATCTCCACCAGCTGCCCGTCGACGCCGTTCACGGCGACCGAATGCGCCCTGCCGAGCGCCATCAGAACACCCCAGGCAGATGATCGACCACGACCTCGCCACTGCGCCGGTCGAACAGCACCGCCACCACGTCGAAGCGCACCTCGACCCAGCCGACGCGGTTCGCGGCGAGCCAGCGCTGCGCGACCCGTCGCATCCTGGCGAGCTTGAGCGGGGTTACCGCCTCCTCGGGGCGGCCGTATCCGGGCCCGGAGCGAGTCTTGACCTCCACCACCACCACGGTCGCGCCGTCGGTGGCCACCACGTCGAGTTCGCCATCGCGGCAACGCCAGTTCCGGTCGAGCACAACCAGCCCGCGAGCCGTGAGGTGGTCAACCGCCAGCTGCTCGCCGCGGGCGCCGAGTAATGCGCGGGCATCGGCGGGGCGGGCGGTGGCGCGGCGCTCGTGCGGTGCTGGGGGTGCCACGGCTGTCCTCGACCCTCGTGCCGGGCGGCCGCAGGTTCGGCCGCCGAGGTACTCGACTGTGCCCGTCGCGAACCCCCGTCGACAGCGGGTCGGCCGGGTATGTGGACAACTGTGCCGGGTGTGGATGAACCGCCGCCCGCGGTACGCGAACCCGCCCGACGTGTCGGGGCCCGGTGCTATCCGCCGAAGGGCCCGTCTTCAGGCAGCCGCAGGTCGGGCTTGTCCAGCTCCTCGACGTTGACGTCCTTGAAGGTGATCACCTTGACGTTCTTGACGAAGCGCGCGGGGCGGTACATGTCCCACACCCAGGCATCGGACATCCGCAGCTCGAAGTAGACCTCACCGTCGGCGTTGCGTGGCTGGACGTCCACGGAGTTGGCCAGGTAGAAGCGCCGCTCGGTCTCGACCACGAAGGTGAACTGGGTGACGATGTCGCGGTACTCCCGGTAGAGGCTGAGCTCCATCTCGGTCTCGTACTTCTCGAGGTCCTCAGCACTCATCGGCGTCGTGCCCCTCCTCGTCAGTCGTGCTCGGGCGGTGAGCCCGCCGGACGCTCATCATGACGCACTCGCGCACCGCACACGTGCCAGCGCCCCCGCCGCGGCCACGTTGGCGTACGAGTGGCGGTGCACCCGGCTCGGGCCGAGGCGCCACAACGCCGCGATGTGCGCCGGAGTCGAGTAGCCCTTGTGTGCGGCGAACTCGTATCCGGGGACGTCGTCGTCCAACTCGACCATGATCCGGTCCCGCGTGACCTTGGCCAGCACGCTCGCCGCCGCGATGCACGCCGCCTCGGCGTCGCCACCGATGACGGGCAGCGACGGCGCGGGCAGCCCCGGCACCCGAAACCCGTCGAGCAGGACGTACCCGGGCGTGAGCCCAAGCCCGACGACACAACGGCGCATACCCTCGATGTTCACCACGTGGATGCCCAGTGAGTCCACCTCGCCCGGGGGCACCACCACCACGCTGGTCGACAACGCATGCCGCCGAACCAGGGGAAACAGCCGTTCCCGCTCGGCCGCGGGCAGCGCTTTGGAGTCGTTGAGCCCCTGGAGCGCGCCGATGGGTCCGGGAGGCAGCACGCACGCGGCCACCACCAGCGGCCCGGCGCATGCCCCGCGGCCGGCCTCGTCCACACCGGCGACCGGACCCATCCCGCACCGCTGCAGCGTCGACTCCAACGTCCGCAGCCCCGGCGCCCGGCGAACCACCACCCGCGGCGGCCACGGCAGCCTCACCGCCGACGTGCAGGCCCCGGTCGCGTCGACCGGACGGCCCTCCGGGTCGAAGACAGACCGGGTGCCGCGACCAACACCCCCAGCAGCGCGGGCACCGCACCGGGGTCGACACCGCCAGCACCCGAGGCGGTCGACGGGTTGATCTGCGGGGCGCCGATCGTCTGCCACCGCGACACCGGGACCACGATGACCCTGGCTTTGCCGACGACATTGCCGACGGGGACGGTGCCCCGCGCGTTGTCCCCGACGTGGAAACGCGAATCGGAGGAGTTGTTGCGGTTGTCGCCCATCATCCACAGGTTCCCGTCGGGAACCGTCACCGGCGTGAAGCAACGCCCCGACATGGCCGTGGTGCCACAGTCCTGCACCCCCGGCTTGAACGGGAAGTCGTTGACGGCGTACGGCTCCGACAGCGACGTCCCGTCCACCTGCACCTTGCCGTTGGCATCACAGCACTGCACCGTCTGCCCGCCGGTGGCGATGACCCGCTTGACGAAGTCCCGCTCGTTCGGGGGGGCGAGGCCGACCACCGCGCCCACGTTCTGCAGCGCCCGGACCAGGACGTTGGGTGAGCGACCGGAGGTGAACTCGCTGCTCCACGAGGCCGGTCCCCTGAACACGACGACGTCACCGGGGCTCGGTGTGGAGAATCGGTAGGTGATCTTGTCGACCACGATGCGGTCATTGGTGATGCCGCAGTTGGTGCAGCCCAGCAGCGTCGGCTCCATCGACTCCGACGGGATCACGTACACCCGGGCGAGGAAGGTCTGGATCAGGAAGCTCAGCACCAGCGCCACGAGCAGCAGGACGGGCAGCTCCTTGATGAACGACCGTTGTGGTGGCCGGGAACGAGGCCGTGGCCGGGAACCGGCAGCAGCGCCCGACTCACCCCCTGCTGATTTACCGGAGACCCGCTCAGCGGGAGCGGAATCCGCTCGGGTGGGGTCCTCACCTGCGTTGTCCGGCACGTGCTCAGGCTAGTGGAAGGACGGCCAACGGAATCCGCGGGCGCCCGGCGTTCAGCGCTTCTCCTTGATCTTCGCTGCCTTGCCGCGCAGGTCCCGCAAGTAGTACAGCTTGGCGCGGCGGACGTCACCACGGGTCGCCACCTCGATGAGCGAGATGTTCGGCGTGTGCAGGGGAAACGTGCGCTCCACGCCGACACCGAAGGACACCTTGCGCACGGTGAACGTCTCCCGCGCACCGCCGCCCTGGCGCCGGATGACCACACCCTTGAACACCTGCACGCGTTCGCGGGTGCCCTCGATAACGCGCACGTGCACGTTCAGGGTGTCGCCAGGACGGAAGGTCGGAATGTCCGAGCGCAGCGACTTCGCGTCGAGGGCGTCCAGGGTGTTCATGTGTCAACCGTCCTTGCGTGAGCGCGTGAGCAGCGGAACGACAGGCCGGTGCAGGCGCGTGGCGTTCGTGCTGGGAATGAGTTGGAGCGTCGTGGAACCGGAATGGTCACTCCGGCGCAGTGCCGCCAGGCAACTGCTCAAGTGTGCCAGATGCGTCGTCGTAGGTGAAACCAGCTGCGCGAAGGACGGCCCGATCAGCGGCGTCGAGCTCCACGCCCACCAGCAGCTCCGGTCGACGGTGGGCGGTGCGCAGCAGCGACTGCGCCCGCCGCCATGCCGTGATCCGCGCGTGGTCGCCGCTGCGCAGCACGGCTGGCACCCCCAGCTCACGCCAGTGCTCCGGCCGCGTGTAGCTGGGCCCCTCGAGCAGTCCGTCGGAGAAGGAGTCCTGCTGATGGGACCGCGCGTTGCCCAGCACTCCCGGCAACAGCCTGACTACGGCCTCGACGATGACCAGCACAGCCACCTCGCCACCGATGAGCACGTAGTCGCCGAGCGAGACCTCGTGCACGCGAACCCGTCTGGCCGCGTCGTCGACGACCCGCTGGTCGATGCCCTCGTAACGCCCACAGGCGAACACCAGCCTCGGCTCGGCCGCCCACCGCGCCACCAGCTCCTGGGTGAGCGGTTGTCCCGCCGGGGTGGGCACCACGAGCAGCGGTGGCGGATCGCCGGCACACACCTCGTCGAGCGCGGCGCCCCACACGTCGGGCTTCATCACCATTCCGGGTCCGCCGCCGTAGGGCGAGTCGTCGACCGCCTGGTGCACGTCGTGCGTCCAGTCGCGGAGGTCGTGAACGGCCAGCTTCACCAGCCCACGTGCCAGCGCCCGGCCCAACAACGCGGTGCGCAGCGGCTCGAGATACTCGGGAAAGATCGTGACGACGTCGAGCTGCACCGCTCAGGGCTCCAGCAGTCCGTCGGGTGGGTCGATGACCAACCTTCGCGTGGCCAGGTCCACCGACGTCACGATCGCCGCGACGAACGGCACCAGGTGCTCGCCGGTGCGCTGGCCGGCGGGGCGCACCGAGAGCAGTTCGCCCGCCGCGCCGTGCAGCACCTGAAGCACGGTGCCCACCTCGGTTCCGTCGGTGAGCAGCACCGCCAGGCCCTCGAGCTCGTGGTCGTAGAACTCGTCGGGGTCCGGGGAGGAAGGTAGCTCGCTGTGGTCGACGACGAAGAGCATGCCGCGCAACGCGTCCGCGGTTGCCCGGTCGTCCACCCCGTCCAGCCGCACCAGCAGCCGGCCGGAGTGGTTCCGCGCCGCGGTCACCGTGTGGTCGGTGGTGGTCCGTTCACGTTGGCGGCGGGCGTGCAGGGTGGTGCCGGCGGCGAAGCGGTCGTCGGGGTCGTCCGTGCGGACCTCGACGACCAGCTCACCGTGCACCCCGTGCGAGCGGACGACGCGCCCGATGACGAGCTCCACTGCGCCGGCTCAGTGGTCGGTATCGACGACATCGACGCGGACCCCGCGGCCGCCGATGCCGCCCACCAGCGTGCGCAACGCCGTCGCCGTGCGCCCACCGCGGCCGATCACCTTACCCAGGTCATCGGGATGCACGTGCACCTCGAGCGTGCGGCCGCGGCGTCCGGTGACCAGCTCCACGCGCACCTCGGCCGGGTTGGAGACGATGCCGCGGACGAGGTGCTCCACCGCGTCGGCGACCACGCTCACTGTGCGTCGGCCGCGGCGGGTGCGGTCTCGGCCGCGGCGGGTGCGGTCTCGGCGGGCGTCGAACCACTACCCCCGGAACCGCTGCCCCCGGAACCGCCACCCACGGGGGCGCCATCCTCGGCAACGGCCTTCTTCGCGGTCCGCTTCTTCGCGGTCGTGGCGGCGCCGGACGGTTCGTCCCCGGCCTGCACGAGGGCGGCCTGGAAAAGCTCCAGCTTTGAGGGCTTGGCCTCGGCGACGCGGAGGGTGCCCTCGGTGCCGGGCAGACCGTGGAACTTCTGCCAGTCCCCAGTGATCTTCAGCAGGCTGGTGACCGGCTCGGTGGGCTGCGCGCCGACGCTCAACCAGTACTGGGCGCGCTCGGAGTCGATCTCGATGAGGCTCGGCTCCTCCTTGGGGTGGTACTTGCCGATCGTCTCGATGGCGCGCCCGTCGCGCCGGGTCCGCGCGTCGGCGACGACGACGCGGTAGTGCGGCGCGCGGATCTTGCCGAGACGCATGAGTTTGATCTTGACGGCCACAGGTGGTAGCACTCCTCGAGTTTGGTCACGACGCAATTCAGCGATGCGCACGGAGCGCGCACCCGGTTTTGCCCATGGTGGGTGACCGGTCCATGGTGCCAGACGGGCCCGCTGCGGAGAAACCGGCGGCAACCGCGACACCGCTGCGCCCGGCAGCGTGCGCCCGGCAGCGTTGCCGGGCGCAGCGTTCAGCTCAGCAGCATCGGGGCGAACACCACCCCGAGCGCCGGGAGCGTGTTGTTCACCGAGTGCGCCGTGGCCGAGGCGAAGATCGACCCGCTGCGCATCCTGGCCACCCCCAGCGCCAGCCCACCGCAGATCAGTGCAGCCAGCCGCCACCACTCGCGGTGCCACCCGGCGAACAGGACCGCAGTGATCACCAGCACCACCCACCGGTTGCCCAGCCACGACCACGCCTGTGGCAACTGCCCGCGCCGCTTCTCCAACGCACCCCAGAGCAACCCGCGAAAGAGCAACTCCTCCCCGATCGGGGCGCCCCACACGATCCACAGCGCGACACGACGCGCCAACCCAGCGGGAGCACCGGGACGCCGGTGAGCACCTCGCGGGGGCTGGCGTCGGAGGTGGCCAGCACGATCGAGACGACCACGACTGCGCTGAACAACGCAACGAGGCCCCACCCGATGCCCGTGCGGACCAGCGTGAACGCGTCCACGGCTTTCCGCGGCAGCCCGAAGTCGACCACGGGCCCGTTGCCGCGGGTGGCGCTGAGCACCAGGACGGCCACCCCGGCGAGCACCGTCGGCGCGATGGTACCCAGCACGTACACCGCCGGGGTGATCCGGGTCAGCAGGTAGGGGGCGAACACGAACGCCATCAGGTTGAACCCCAGGATCACCCCGGCGGCCGGCAGCCCCCAGCGCTGGCCCCCCGCGCGCGCCGCCACCCCCTGCTCGGCCCGCCAGTAGGTCTCCGAGTACCCGGTGCGCACGTCGTCGACCGCGCGCATCGGCCCGGCGAAGTGGGCCCAGGACGGCGGGGTGGGTGGCTGGTGCGATGGGGGCGGTTGCCACCGCGGCGTTGGCGGCCACTGTGGGGGCGGTTGCCACTTCGGTGTCGGCGGCCAGGGCGGCGGTGGCGGCCAGGGCGGGGGCTCACCCGGCGGCGGCCCGGTCGGCCGGCTCATCGCACCACCCTGCCGCGGAGCACGATCCGGCTGGGTTTACGCAGGACCGCTGCTGTGCCCCGCGGATCCTGCTCGTACACCAGCAGATCGGCCGAAGCACCGTGGCCGAGCCCCGGGTGGCCGAGCCAGGAGCGCGCGTCCCAGCACGCCGCGCCCAGGGCGTCGTGGGCACTCATACCCACCGCGACCAGCGCGGCGACCTCGTCGGCGATCCGGCCGTGTTCGATCCCACCGCCGGCGTCGGTCCCCGCGAACACCGGCACCCCGGCCTGCACCGCGCTGCCCACCGTGACCGCCACGCGGGAATGCAGTGCGCGCATGTGCGCGGCGTAGCGCGGGTAGCGGGCGGCTGCTTCGGCGATCGACGGGAAGGTCTCGATGTTGATCAACGTCGGCACCAGCGCGGTGCCGTAACGCACCATCATCGCGACCGTGTCGTCGGTGAGGCCCGAGCCGTGCTCCACGCAGTCGATACCCGCGGCAATCAGGCCGGGCAGCGCGTCTTCCCCGAACACGTGCGCCGTGACCCGGGCGCCGGCGGCGTGCGCGGCGGCGATGGCGTCGACCAGCACGGCGTCGCTCCACAATGGCGCGAGGTCACCGGTGCTGCGGTCGATCCAGTCGCCCACCAGCTTCACCCAACCGTCGCCCCGGGCCGCCTGCTCGGCGACGGCACCAGCAAGCAGGGACTCGTCCTCCAGCTCGACTGCGAGCCCGGAGACGTACCGCTTGGTGCGGGCGAGGTGGCGGCCGGCGCGGATGATGCGAGGCAGGTCCGCCCGCCCGTCGACGCAGCGGGTGTCCACCGGGGAGCCGGCGTCACGCAGCAGCAACGCCCCCGCGTCGCGCTCGGTCTCGGCCTGAATCAGCGCATCGGCGAGATCGACCGGCCCGTTCGGTCCGATTCCCACGTGGCAGTGCGCGTCGACCAAACCGGGGATGATCCAGCCGCCGTCGCAGATCGTTTCCGCACCGGGCACCCGCTCCGTACTGACCAGCCCCTGACTCACCCACAGCTCGAGCGGCTCGCCGTCGGGCAGTGCGGTGCCGCGCAGGTGGTAGCTGCTCACCCGACTATCTCTTCGGTGATTTCGGCAGCTTCAGCTGGGACGGGTCGAAGCCGGCGAGCCCAGGGGGCAGCTCGTCGCGACCGGGTGGCATGCCCGCCAGGTCGGGCAAGCCGGCGGGCAGACCCGCGCCCATCCCGGGGAAGCCGCCGCGGTTCTTCGGTGGGGTGGGGCCGCGCCCGCCCTTACCCTTCTTTCCCTTCTTTCCGCGCACGGCCTTACGACCCCCGCCCGCGCCGGGCAGCCCGTACCGCCCGGCCATCTGCGCCATCATCTTCCGCGCCTCGAAGAACCGGTCGACGAGCTGGTTGACGTCGCTCACCGCCACCCCGGAGCCGGTGGCGATGCGCAGCCGCCGCGACGCGTTGATGATCTTCGGTTCGGCCCGCTCCGCCGGGGTCATGCCGCGGATGATCGCCTGCACCCGGTCGAGCTGCTTCTCGTCGACCTGGGCCAGCTGCTCCTTCATCGCCCCCGCGCCGGGCAGCATCCCCAGCAGGTTGGCGATGGGACCCATCCGGCGCACGGCCATCATCTGCTCGAGGAAGTCCTCCAGGGTGAGCTGACCCGAGCCGATCTTGCTGGCGGTGGCCTCGGCCTGCTCGGCGTCGAACACCTGCTCGGCCTGCTCGATGAGGCTGAGCACGTCGCCCATACCGAGGATGCGGCCGGCCATCCGGTCGGGGTGGAAGACGTCGAACTCGTCGAGCTTCTCGCCGGTGGACGCGAAGAGGATCGGCGTTCCGGTGACCTCGCGGACGCTGAGCGCGGCCCCACCGCGGGCGTCGCCGTCGAGCTTGGTGAGCACGACGCCGGTGAAGCCGACCCCGTCCCGGAACGCGGTGGCCGTGGTGACCGCGTCCTGGCCGATCATGGCGTCGACGACGAACAGGATCTCGTCGGGCGTCACTGCGTCGCGGATGTCCGCGGCCTGCGCCATCAGTTGGGCGTCGATACCCAGACGGCCTGCGGTATCGACGATGACCACGTCGTGCTGGCGCGCCCGGGCTTCGGCGATGCCGCGCCGGGCCACGTCGACCGGGTCGCCTGCGGTGTTGCCTGCCTCCAGCTGGTGACCGGCCCCTGACGCGCCCGGATGGGGCGCGAACACCGGTACGCCGGCGCGCTCACCCACAACCTGCAGCTGGGTGACGGCGTTCGGCCGTTGCAGGTCGCAGGCCACGAGCAGCGGGGTGTGGCCCTGCTTGCCCAACCAACCGCCCAGCTTGCCGGCCAGCGTGGTCTTACCGGCTCCCTGCAGCCCGGCCAGCATGATCACCATGGGTGGGTTCTTCGCGTAGGTCAGCCGACGGGTCTCGCCACCGAGGATGGTCACGAGCTCGTCGTTGACGATCTTCACGACCTGCTGCGCGGGGTTCAGGGCACCGGAGACCTCCGCGCCCTTGGCCCGCTCCTTGATCCTGGCGATGAACGTGCGCACCACGGGCAGCGCCACGTCGGCCTCGAGCAGCGCGAGCCGGATTTCGCGGCAGGTGGCGTCGACGTCGGCGTCGGACAACCTCCCCTTACCGCGGAGATCCTTCAGGGTGCTGGTGAGCCGGTCGGAGAGGGATTCGAACACTCGTCCACCCTAGCCGTGCGGGATGGGCGGAGCGTGTTGGAGAACGGTGACGGCCGGTGTCAGCGCGACCAGGTCGTGATGTGCTCGGGCACCGGTGTGCCGGCCGGCAGGTCATCGACAGGTAGGGGTGCCCCGGGGTGCAGGCTGACCGGAAGTACGCCGGCCCAGTAGGGCAGCTCGACGTCCTCCGCATCGTCGACGGGTGGTCCGCTGCGCACCTTCACCGACACCTCCACCAGCGGCAGGCGCAGGACGGTGGTGGCGGCGAGCTCCTTGCGTGAGGGAGTTCGTGAACCGCTGCTGCGACCGGCCACCACGGCCTCGACCAGGGTGTCCAGCGCGGCCCGCCGCTCCGCGTCGTCCTCGACCACGGTCGCGGTGCCGTGCGCGACCACCGATCGGTAGTTGACGGAATGGTGGAACGCCGCGCGGGCGAGCACCAGGCCGTCCAGCACAGTGGCGGTGACGCACACCGCGAGGCCACCGTCCTCGGCCGTCCGCAGTGCGCGCGCCCCGGTCGAACCGTGCAGGTACAACGTCTCGCCGATGCGGGCATGCAGGTGCGGCAAGACGACGGGTCGGCCGTCCACGATGAAGCCCACGTGGCTGATCAGTGCCTCGTCCAGAACCGAGTGCACCGTGGCCTGGCCGTAGGAGACCCGGGCCGGAATACGCGTCGGTGTGGTCGCCGCGGTGGCGGTGTACATCGCTTCCGTCATTGCCCCTACTTGTATTGATACAGTTAGGATATGGCACTGACACAGTATCGGGTGGCGGGTCGCACCGCCAAGGAGATCTCGACGAGCGTCGAGCGCGGGATCCGTGACGGTGCCCTCTCCCCAGGTGCGGCGATGCCGTCGGTGCGGGCCCTGGCGGCGGTGTTGGACGTCGCGCCAGGGACCGTGGCCTCGGCGTACCGGGCACTGCGCGATGCGGGGTTGGTGCAGTCCGCAGGCCGACGGGGGACCCGGGTCCGCGCACGGCCGTCGGTCGCGCCCCGCTCGGCCGCTCCCCTGCCGAGCCCGCCTGGCACGGTCGACCTGTCCACCGGTGAACCTGACCCCACACTGCTGCCGGCACTGGGTCCGGCGCTGGCCCAGCTGAGCAGCGGGCCGGCGGCAGGTCCGGCGCAGCGCACCGTGGCGCGCCTGATGGAACTCGGCCGCGCCAGGCTGCGCGCGGACGGTGTGCCCGCCGACGCCGTGACCGTCACCTCCGGGGCGCTCGACGGCATCGACCGCGTGCTGACTGCGCACCTGCGCGCCGGCGACACCGTCGCGGTCGAGGACCCCGGCTGGCCCAACCTCCTCGACCTGGTCGCGGGCCTGGGTCTGCGCGTCGCACCCGTGCGGGTCGACGAGGACGGGCCCCGCCCCGACGGACTCGCGCGGGCATTGCGGGCGGGTGCCCGTGCCGCCCTGGTGACCACCCGGGCGCAGAACCCCACCGGCGCGGCCGTCACCCCCGCTCGGGGTGAGCAGCTGCGGGCCGTGCTGGCCGAGCACCCCCAGAACCTGCTCATCGAGGACGACCACGCCGCCGAGCTGTCGGGGGCGGCCCTGGTACCCCTCGCCGCCAGCACGCAGAGCTGGGCGTTCGTGCGGTCGGTGTCCAAGCCTTACGGACCCGACCTACGCCTCGCCGTGGTGTCCGGTGACGACACCACCATCAGCCGGGTGGAGGGACGCATGCAGCTCGCCGCCGGATGGGTCAGCACCGTCCTGCAGCACCTCGTCCTCGCGATGTGGAGCCACCCCGACGTCAGTCGCACCATCGAGCGGGCCGCGGGCCAGTACACCGAGCGGCGCCACGACCTGCTGCAGGCACTGGCCGAGCGCGGTGTGGACGCCACCGGCCGCACCGGAATCAACGTGTGGGTCCCCGTCAGCGACGAGACCACCGTCGTCGCACGCCTGCTCACCGCCGGCTACGTCGTCGCGCCCGGCGCACGTTTCCGCGTCGCCAGCCCACCCGGGGTGCGGATCACCGTCAGCCCCCTGGGCAGGGGTGCCATCCCGCGGCTCGCCGCCGCCGTCGCCGACGCAACCGCGGCCGGGATCAGCCCGGGGTACCGCGCATGACGACACACCGAAAAGCACCGGACGTGCTCCGCACGCATCGAAGGCCCCGGGTCTCCGGCGTTCCGCTGCGCGTCGACCAACTCACGGCCTCCGCGATGTAGGTCGCGTCGTCGCCCTCCCCCAGCGCGGCGTCCACGAGGTCCTCGGCCGTGTCCCGCGTAACCCTCCACACCCCCCAGGTGACCGTTCGCCACCGCGTCGGACTGCGCTGCACGTCAGCGGACGTGTCATCAGTCACTGGACCCTCCCGGAAGTCGTTGGGCATTCACGCTCACCGATTCCCAGGTTTGGTGGCCGAGGGATCAGCCGACCGGTGATCACTCCGGCGGCATACGCGGCGTCCGCACGAAAGAACTCTCCTGCTCCTGGTGGTCGTGGCGGCAAGCCCGTGCTGGGTTTCGTGGCGGTGGAGTCGTGGGCGGAAGTTCGGATGTCCTTGCCGTCGCATGATGCGGCTTGGCGTCGTGCGGAGCCGAGGCGCAGGACCGTCCACCCCGTTGGGTCATCCGTGCGCCGTCGTCACAGGCCGAGCTTGTCCTTCAGGCCGCCGCCGCCGAGCAGTTCGGAGGGGTTGATGCCGAACTTGTCGAGTAGGTCTTTGTGGCTGGGGTCGTCGGTGTCGACCTGCTCGGGCAGCTCGGACTCGGCCTGCGACGACTTGTCGTTGTCACCGCGGCTGCGGATGAGTTCGAGGATCTTGTCCTTTGGGATCTGCACGGGGTCTCCTGGGGGTGAGTTCGCGGCCTTGGGGGTGAGCTGGTAGCGGCTCGGTCAGTTCTGGGCCGACACCGTGATCACCTCCGCTCAGCATCCCCCCGTCACACCGGGTCGGCGAATTGCCGACCGGAGCTGAGTGGGTTCGCCAACAGCTGCAACGCTTGCCGCTGTCGTGAGATCGGTATCGCCGGTGCCGCGCGGGCCGTGAGGGAGAATCTGACCGTGTCGACCCGCAACGCCTGGCCCCTGCCCAACGTGTGGCCGTACGCGGAGATCCCCACTCGCCGTGTTCGTCAGGTGCTGGGTGATCTGGCTGTGCTGATGTGGTGCGTGCTGTGGTGGCGCATCGCCCTTGCGGTGCGCGAGCGGGTGCTGGGACTGCAGGATGCCGGGGCGCGGGCTGAGGAAGCGGGTATCGCCATCGGCGACCGCCTGCGGTCGGCGGGCGACGCCGTGGCCGGGGTGCCACTCGCCGGCGCCAGGCTTGCCCCGCCGCTGCGCTCAGCGGCCGAAGCCGGTGCCGGGCTGGCCGACGCGGGACGACGCGCACAGGAGGCAGTGCGTACCACGGCGACCGTCGTGCATGCGGTACTGCTGGTCGTCCTGGTGGGGCTGGTTCTCATCGGGTGGCTGTGGCGCCGTGCCCGCTGGACCGCCGAGGCGGTGGCCGCTCGGAGATTGCGCGCTACGCGGGAAGGCCTGCAGGTACTGGGGCTGCGGGCGGCAGCCACAGCACCGCTCCGCTCAGTGAGCAAGGTGTTACGCCCGCACGACGAGGCGGCTGGCCTTGATCGGGACGCCCTGGAGGTGCTGGGGTGCCTCGAGCTCCGCCGCCTGGGTTTGCGCAACTCCGAATTCCTTGCTTGAGCCAAGGCGCTGACCCGCCAGCGCCCGGACCCGGACGCGCATCGACATGTTCGTCGAGTCCCTACACCGACGCCAGCACAGCACGCTCGAGTTCGCGGCGGCGTTCGTGGCTGTCGGAGACCCCGAGGTCCAGGGCGAACACATCGACGACCGAGGCTCCGAGGGTGACCACCCGAGCCCAGCGCACCGCCACCCCGTGCTCCTCCAGTGCGTGCGCCACCCCGTGTAGCAGGCCGAGACGGTCGGCCGCGCGCAACTCCAGCACCACCGCGTCGGTGGCGGAGTCCTCCACCCACAGCACTCGAGGTGGCGCGAGGTCCTCGAGCTGCGCGCGGACGACGGCATCGCCGTAGTCCCGCTCCTTGGCCGCGAGCCTGACCCCCAGGTCAAGCTCGCCGGCGAGCGCCCGGCCCACGTCCTGCCGCAGCAGCGCGACGGCCGGGGGCTCACCGAAACGCGGCGACACCACGAACGTGTCGACGGCCGAGCCGGCGTGGCTGCGCAGCGACGCCGAGTGCACCTGCAGCGAGTGCAGCGCCAGCACGCCGGCGGCGCAGGAGAGCAGACCCGAGACGTCCGGCGCGATCACGGTCACCGTCATGGGGGCGGCACCGCGCGCGGTGAGCAGCTCGACGTGCAACCCGCCGTCGGCGGCCAACGCGAAGTGTTCGGGCGTCACCTCCTCAGGCACCGGCAGCGCCTGCCCCGCCGTCACCATGCGGCAACGGATGACCAGGTCGCCGATCAGCGAGGACTTCCAGTCCCCCCACGCCCCGGGCCCGGTGGCCAGGGAGTCGGCCTCGGCCAGCGCGTGCAACAGCTCCAGCAGCACGCTGTCGCCACCGATGGCCTCGACCACCCCGGCGATGGTCGCCGGGTCGTCCAGGTCGCGGCGGGTGGCGGTGTCGGGCAGCAGCAGGTGGTGGCGGACCATAGCGCTCAGGACCGTCACGTCCGAAGACCACAGCCCCAACCGGCGGCCGATCTGGGTGGCGAGCTCGGCACCGACCATGCAGTGGTCGCCGCCGCGGCCCTTGCCGATGTCGTGCAGCAACGCGCCGAGCACCAATAGGTCCGGCCGCGACACCCGCGTGGTCAGTGCACCGGCGTGCGCGCACGCCTCCACTAGGTGCCGATCGACCGTCCAGGTGTGGGTGGCGTCCCGCGGCGGTAGGTCCCGCACTGCCCCCCACTCCGGCAGCAGCCGGCCCCACAGCCCGGTGCGGTCCAACGCCTCCACGGCGTCGATCAGCCGGTGGCCGGAACCCAACAGCGCCAGGAACTCCGCCAGCGCCTCCCTGGGCCACGGTTCGCGTAGCTCCGGCGCGGAGTCGGCCAGCCGAGTCAGGGTGGCCGCGGACATGGGCAGCCCGGTGCGCGCCGACGCCGACGCCACCCGTAGCACCAGGGCCGGATCCTTGGCGGGGTTGGCGTCGCGGGCCAGGACGACCTCGCCCGCGTGCTCCACCACACCCTCGTCCAGCGGGCGGCGCACCGGGTGCCGACGCAGCACCGACAGCGCGCGTTTGGGCAGTGCGGCGCGGGCGGTGCGCAGGCCGATCTCCACCGAGTAGCTCACCGTGCGCGCGGAGTTGCTCAGCACGCGGGCCAGGTCGAAGCGGTCACCTAGGCGCAGCGCCGCTGCGATCTCGTCGGCATCCTGGGCACGCAGCACGTCCCTGGCGCGGCCGGCAGTGCGGTGCAGCTCAGTGCGGACGTCGAGCAGGTGCTGGTGGGCGAGGCGCAGCCCTGCCCCGGGCGAGTCGGGGCGCAGCCCCGGCATCCGGTCAGTGAGCTGCGCCGCCGCCAGCGCGTCGAGCAGCTCCAGGTCGCGCAGGCCACCGCGGCCGTTCTTGAGGTCGGGCTCGATGCGGTGCGCGATCTCCCCGCTGCGCTGCCAGCGCGCGCTGGCCTGCTCCACGAGCTCGCCGAAACGGCCGCGGATCTGCGCACGCCACTGCTGGCCGACCGCGGCGACCAGCGCCGACGACAGGACGCCGTCGCCGGCGATGTGCCGTGCCGCAAGGAGCCCGAGCGCGGCCGTCAGGTCGTCGGCCGCCACCTTGACGGCGTGCTCGGGGGTGCGCACGCTGTGGTCGAGCTTGATGTGCGCGTCCCACAGCGGATACCACAGCGCGTCCGCGGTTTCCGACAGTGCCGCGCCCCGTTTGCCGTCGTGCAGTAGCACCAGGTCGAGGTCGGAGTGCGGCAGCAACTCGCGGCGACCGAGTCCGCCGACCGCCACGATGGCCATCCCGCTTCCGGCGCGTATCCCCAGCTCGGTGGCCCTGGTGCTGAGCCAGAACTCGTGCAGGTCCACGAGGGCGTCGCGTAGCTGCCCGGCGTTCAGCCGCTCCGGCCCGGCGTTCAGCCGCTCCGGCCCGGCGTTCAGCAGTGCCGACCGGGCGCGCACCAGGTCGGCGGCGGCGTCACTACCCCCGGCGGCGGGCGCAGCAGCGGTATCGGCTGATCGCTGCGCCGGTGCCGCTGCGCCCGTCGGACCAGGAGCGTCGGACCCGGTGGGGTCAGAGCGCATCCGTTCCCCGCTCGCCGGTGCGTACCCGCACCACCGTCTCCACCGGGGATACCCAGACCTTGCCGTCACCGATCTTGCCGGTCCGCGCAGCCTCGACGATTGCGTCGACGACCTTGTCGGCCACGCCCTCGTCCACCACCACCTCGACCCGCACCTTGGGAACGAAGTCGACGGAGTACTCCGCTCCGCGGTACACCTCGGTGTGGCCCTTCTGCCGGCCGTAACCCTGGACCTCGCTGACGGTCATACCGAGGACGCCCATCAGCTCGAGCGCGGTCTTGACGTCCTCCAGGGTGAAGGGCTTGATGATCGCCGTGATCAGCCTCACTTCGCTCCCACCTCCATGCCGGCCGTGGCCGGCGTCTTGTTGCTGACGCCGGCGGTCGCGCGGCTCAATGTTCCCAGGGTGGCGAAGTCGTACGCCGTCTCGGCGTGCTCCGACTCGTCGATCCCCATCGCCTCGGACTCGTCGTCGAGCCGCAGCCCGATCGTGTACTTGATGGCCAACGCGATGATGGCCGTACCCACCAGGGAGTACAGCAGCACGGCGCCCGCGCCAACCGCCTGCTTGCCCAGCTGCGTGACACCCCCACCGTACAAGAGCCCGGTGACCGCCGCGGGTGCCTCGGGTGCCCCGACGATCCCCACCATCAACGTGCCCACGATGCCCCCGACGAGGTGCACTCCAACCACGTCGAGTGAGTCGTCGAACCCGAACCGGTACTTCAGACCCACTGCCAGGGCGCAAAGGACGCCGGCCGCTACACCGATCGCGAGCGCACCGACCACGTTGACCGACGAGCAGGACGGGGTGATCGCGACCAGACCGGCCACGATGCCGGATGCGCCGCCGAGGCTGGTGGCGTGTCCGTCCCGCAGCCGTTCGGTGAGCAGCCACGCGAGCATCGCGGCACAGGTGGCGACCAAGGTGGCGACGAAGGTGGCCCCGGCGATGCCGTTGGAGCCGACGGCGGAGCCGGCGTTGAACCCGAACCAGCCGAACCACAGCAGCCCGGCGCCCAGCATGACGAACGGCAGGTTGTGTGGACGCATCGCCTCGGTGGGCCAGCCGCGGCGTTTGCCGAGGACGATCGCGAGCACCAGGCCGGCCGCACCGGCATTGATGTGCACCGCGGTCCCACCGGCGAAGTCGATGGCCTTGAGCTTGTTGGCGATCCACCCACCGTTCGCTGCGGTGACGCCGTCGAAGGCGAAGACCCAGTGCGCGATGGGGAAGTAGACGAAGGTGGCCCACAGGCCCGCGAACAGCAGCCACGGTCCGAAGCGGATGCGGTCGGCGACGGCGCCGGAGATGAGCGCGACGGTGATGATGGCGAACATCGCCTGGAACGCGACGAACACCGTCGCCGGAATCGTGCCGGCCAGCGGAATCATCGACGGCACAGCGTCCACGGCAGCGGTGGTGCCCGACGCGGGGACGGCGGCTGTGGCCAGGTAGGTGCCGCCGAGGAGGCCCTTGAGCCCGAAGTACTGCGTGGGGTCACCGAAGAGGTTGCCCTTGTCCTGGCCGAAGGCCACCGAGTAGCCGTAGAGCACCCACAGCACCCCGACCACACCCATCGCGCCGATGCTCATCATCATCATGTTCAGCACGCCCTTCGCCCGGACCATGCCGCCGTAGAAGAACGCGAGTCCGGGGGTCATGAGCAGCACCAGGGCCGAGCTGGCCAACATCCAGGCGGTGTCGCCCGTGTCAGCGGCACCGAGTACGGGGAAATCCACGTGGGCCTCCTCTCTGTCCAGCCGCGGCCAGGTGAACCAGGGCCGTCGTCTTCCGGAGAAGGTTCCGCACCGCGTGTTTCACCCACGACCCTGCGCTGTTGCGGCCAGGTGAACGAACTGGCGCCTCGTGTTACGTTCCTGTGTCCCAGGCAGTCCCGGTCGAACCGCCGACACCCCGCCAACGCCGAGGCAGGCCCGCGGGTCGTCCAAGGAGGCCGCGCGACGACCGTGACGCCTCCCTCGGCCGCGCGGGCGGCGCCGGGCCCGGCGGCCGGGTACGGGCGCGCGTCAGCCCAGCAGGGCGTCGATGAACGCGGCGGGCTCGAAGGGAGCCAGGTCATCCGGGCCCTCACCCAGCCCCACCAGCTTGACGGGCACACCGAGTTCGCGCTGCACCTGAAACACGATGCCGCCCTTGGCCGTACCGTCCAGCTTGGTGAGCACGACCCCCGTGATCTGCACGACCTCGGTGAAGACCCGCGCCTGGGTGAGCCCGTTCTGCCCGGTGGTGGCGTCGAGCACCAGCAGCACCTCGTCCACCGCGGCCTTCTTCTCCACCACGCGCTTGACCTTGCCCAGCTCGTCCATCAGGCCCGTCTTGGTGTGCAGCCGCCCGGCGGTGTCGATGAGCACGACGTCCACCCCGGTCGCGGTGCCGCGGCTGACGGCATCGAAGGCCACCGCGGCCGGGTCGCTGCCCTCCTTGCCGCGCACCACCTCAGCGCCGGCGCGCTCACCCCACGTGGTCAGCTGCTCGGCGGCCGCTGCGCGAAACGTGTCGGCGGCGCCCAGCAACACCCGTCGGCCGTCGGCGACCAGCACCCGGGCGAGCTTGCCGGTGGTGGTGGTCTTGCCGGTGCCGTTGACACCCACGACGAGCAGAACCGAGGGATGGTCGTCGTGCGGCAGGGCGGCGATGGCACGGTCCATCTCCGGGTGCAGCTCGGCCACGAGCACCTCCCGCAGCAGTGCCCGGGCCTGCGCGGAGGTCCGCACGCCGCGCCGCGCGATCTCCGCGCGGAGGCTGTGCACGACGGCAGCGGAGGTGGCGCTGCCCAGATCGGCGATGAGCAGCGTGTCCTCCACCTCCTCCCACGAGTCCTCGTCGAGGTCACCGGCACCGAGTAGCCCCAGCAGGCTCTCGCCGACGGCGGACTGCGATCGGGCCAGGCGTCCGCGCAGCCGCTCGAGCCGTCCAGCGGTGGGCTCCATGCCATCGAGGCGGTCCGGCGGAGCCGGCTCGGGCGCGGCGGCAGCCTCGACGCGCGGAGCGGGCACCGCGGCCGTGGTGTCGACGTCGGGCAGCGATAGGTCGACCAACTCACGCTTGGGTGCGTCGCGCGGCACCGCGGCGTCCTCGCCCACCCCAGGCTGGCCGTCGACCTCCGTGCGCTCATCCCGCGGGGCAGCTACCGCCGGGTCGGCCTCACCACCACGGGTGAAGGTGAAGCCGCTGCCCGCCCGGTACCCCTGCGGAACCTCCGGGACGCTGGGCGCCTCCAGGCGGATCCGACGCCGCCTGCGCAGCACCAACCCGATAAGCAGGATCACCACCACGGCGGCGGCGGCGGCGATCGCGATCCAAAGGCCTGTGGTCACCGGAGCATCCTCGCAGCCGCGCGGGGACGCCATGGGCCGCGGGTGCGAGCGGGTACGTCGACGCTCAGGGCGCTGCCCCAGCGACCGCGTCCTGGCCGGGCATTCGCTGCGAGATCACCGTGGTGATGCCGTCACCGCGCATGCTCATGCCGTAGAGCGCGTCGGCCACCTCCATCGTCGCCTTCTGGTGCGTGATGACGATGAGCTGAGAGCGCTCCCGCAGCTGCCCGAACAGCGTGATCAGCCGCTGGAGGTTGGTGTCGTCCAACGCGGCCTCCACCTCGTCCATGACGTAGAACGGTGACGGTCGGGCCCGGAAGATCGCGACCAGCATGGCGACGGCCGTCAGCGACTTCTCCCCACCCGACAGCAGCGACAGGCGCTTGACCTTCTTGCCCGGTGGACGTGCCTCCACCTCGATGCCCGTGGTGAGCATGTCGTCGGGATCGGTGAGCACCAGGCGCCCCTCCCCACCGGGGAAGAGGGTGGCGAACACGGCTCCGAACTCGGCCGCGACGTCGGTGTACGCCGCGCTGAACACCTCCAGGATGCGGGCGTCGACGTCGGCGACCACGCCGAGCAGGTCCCGTCGAGCGTCCCTGACGTCCTGCAGCTGGGTGGCCAAGAACTGGTGACGCTCCTGCTGCGCGGCGAACTCCTCCAGCGCCAGGGGGTTGACCTGCCCCAGCACGGCGAGGTCCTGCTCCGCGCGCCGCGCCCTGCGCTGCTGGGTGGCCCGATCGAAGGGCTGTAGCTGCGGGGCGCGGACCTGCTCGCCACGCTCGGTCGCCAGCTCGAACTCCGCGAGTTCCTGCCCGCTCGGTGGCAGCAACACGTCCGGGCCGAACTCTGCCACCAACTCGTCGAGGCCGACGCCGAGCTGCTCGCCGATCGAGGTCTCGAGCGCCTCGATGCGCAACGTCGCCTGTGCGCGGAGCACCTCGTCGCGGTGCACGGCGTCGGTGAGCGCGACCAGCTGCTGGCTCAGGGCGCGGGCCTGTTCCCTGATGGCGGTCAGCTGGTGCTCCGCCGCGGCGCGGCGGGCCGTGACCGCGTCGCGCTCCGCCGCAGCCTGCACCAGCAGCTGCGCCACTCGGTCATGCGCGCGCTCCCCGCCGGACATCACGGCAGCTGCCAGCTCCGCGGCGTGCGCCCGGGTCCGCAATGTCGCCTCGGCGCGGGCCCGGGCGTCGCGCTCGGCCTGCGCGCTGCGGCGTAGGGAGTCGGCGCGGCCACGCTGGACGGCCGCTCGCTCCTCGGCACTGCGCAGCTCCAGGCGCGCCTCCACCTCGACCGCGCGCGCCTGCTCCAGTTCGGTGGCGGCGCGGTCGCGGGCGGCCGTGGTGGGCTCCTGCTCCCCCGGCCCGGCACGGGCAAGGCTCAGCCGTTCAGTCAGCTCCTGCAGGGCGGCCACGTCGTCGGCGTGCCGCTCGTCGAGTGCGGTGCGTTGGGCACTCAGCCGCTCGACCTCCGCTGCGGCCGACCGGATGGCCTGGCCGAGGGCACCGAGCTGAGCGGACACTGCGGCCATCGCGGCGTCGGAGGAGTTCAACGCGGCCAGGGTCTGCTCGGCGGCCTCCGCGTGGGCAGCCTGCTCGGCCCGCGCGCCGGACAGGGCGGCCACCAGCTCGCCAACGCGCAGCTGGTCGTCGTTCAGGACGCGCGCGGCCTCGTCCACCGCGGCCTGCACCTCCAGCGTCGTCGACGGCGGCCGGTCGGATCCGCCGGCTACCCAACCCGACCCCACCAGGTCTCCGTCCCGGGTGACGCCGCGCAGGACCGGTCGAGCTGCGACCAGCTCCACCGCCCCCGCGAGGTCGTCCACCACGACCACGTCGTCGAGCACCGCCGCCACGGCCGGCCGCAGGGCCGCGTCGCATTCCACGAGATCCAACGCCCACTGCGCGCCCGGACCCGGCTCGGCGTTGGGCGCCTGCCGATCGGGCGCGCCGCGCACCAGGAGCCCCGCACGGCCGCCGTCGCCGTCCTTGAGGGTCCGCAGTGCCTCGAGCGCGGCTGCCGCCCCCTCCACCACGGCGGCCTCGGCGGCCGGACCGAGCGCCGCGGCCACCGCCACCTCGTATCCCGGACGAACGCGCAGCAACCGTGCGGCCGCCCCCACCAGCCCGGGCGAGCCGTGCTCGAGCAGCCACGCGACCCCGTCCTTCCGGCTCAGGCCCACCGCCAGGGCGTCGACGCGCGCGCGGCCCGAGGCGACCTCTTGCGCGGCGGCCCGCTCGGCGGTCACCAGCTCCGCCACCCGGACCCGCGCAGCCTCCAGCGCCGCGACGGCACGTTCGTGCTGGGAGTCCAGGCCCAGCTCCCCGGCGTCGAGCTCACCCACCTGGGCCGCTACCAGGTCGAACTCCGCCTGGGCCAGCCGGCCGCGATCGCGGGCGTCGGCGACGCCGAGGGAGAGCCGGTCGAGCTCGGCTGCGCGGGACTCGGCCCGCGACCGCAGCGTGTCGACCTGGCCGGACATGCGGGTGAGCCCCTCACGACGGTCGGCTACCGCACGCAGTGCAGCGAGGTGCTGCCGCTCGAGCGCAGTCAGGGCCCGCTCCAGCTCCGCCCGGTGCGCCTGCGAGCTGGCCAGGGCCGTTCGGGTGCTCTCGACGGCCCCGGCCAGCTCGGCTTCCAGCGCCGCGGAGCGGGTGGCCTCCTCCTCGAGCTCGGCGGGGTCGTGGCGTGGGCGTTCCGAGACGGGGGGGGTGCCCAGGTGGCGGGTGCGTTCAGCGGCCACCCGCACGGTCGCAGCCAGGCGTTCGGACAGCGCCGACAGCAGGTACCACGTCTCCTGCGCGCGGGCGGCGGCCGGTGTGAGCTCGGCCATCGCCGCCGCACCCCGGGTCAGGGCTGCCTCGGCAGCCGACAGCTCGGCCTGCACCCGCTCCTGCTCACCGCGCGCAGCGGCCTCGTCGGAGGATTCCCTGGCCAACTCCGCGCGACGGGTCACCAGGTCGTCGGCGGCCAGGCGCAGGCGGGCGTCGCGCAGATCGGCCTGCACGGTCTGGGCTCGCCGGGCCACCTCAGCCTGACGGCCCAGCGGCTTGAGTTGTCGGCGCAGCTCACCGGTGAGGTCGGACAGGCGCGTGAGGTTGGCCTGCATGGCGTCGAGCTTGCGGACCGCCCGCTCCTTGCGCTTGCGGTGCTTGAGCACCCCCGCGGCCTCCTCGATGAAGGCGCGGCGCTCCTCGGGGCGCGACTCGAGGATGCTGGCCAGGCGGCCCTGCCCCACGACCACGTGCATCTCGTGGCCGATGCCGGAGTCGCTGAGCAGCTCCTGGACGTCCATCAGGCGGCAGGCGCTGCCGTTGATCTCGTACTCGCTGGCTCCGTCGCGGAACATGCGCCTGGTGATGGACACCTCGGCGTAGTCGATGGCCAGGGCGGCGTCGGCGTTGTCGATGGTCAGGGTGACCTCGGCGCGGCCCAGTGGCGCACGCCCGGCGGTGCCGGCGAAGATGACGTCTTCCATCTTGCCCCCGCGCAGCGCCTTCGCTCCCTGCTCCCCCATCACCCACGTGAGCGCGTCGACGACGTTCGACTTGCCCGAGCCGTTGGGTCCGACCACGCAGGTGATGCCTGGCTCGAAGCGCAGCGTGGTGGCCGAGGCGAAGGACTTGAAGCCCTTCAGCGTCAGGCTCTTCAGGTGCACGAGCGGTGAACTTACCGGTGCACCGCTACTTTTCGACGAAGCCGCACAGCCCACCCCGGGAGGTGTCCCAGTGCTCGACCACCAGATCGACCCGTCCGGGCGTGGCGCCGCTGCGGAGTGCGGCCAGCAGCTGCTCGCACTCCGCCCGCGTCCCCTCGGCCACCACCAGCACCCGCCCGCCGGACTGGTTGCTCGCGCTGCCGACCAGCCCCAGCTCCAGTGCCCGTGCGCGGGTCCACCATCGGAAACCCACGCCCTGGACGTCTCCGTGTACCCGGGCCGTCAGCCGTGCACTCATGTGCGGCATCATCGTCGCTCGTGACGGCCAGTGCCCCCGGCGCCCTCGTGGTGAACCCGTGCCGCTCGCTGTGCTCGTGGCGCTCCAGCCGGGCCGCAAAGCAGCTGTTCGTCTGCGCCGGATGCGGCTCGCACTGGGAGCCGGGCCAGGCGTGGACCCCTATCGACGCCGACGGACGGGTGCCCGACGGGGTCTTTGCCGCCCGCGCGGCGGAGACCGCGCAACGCCCGGATGGCTGATGGTCGACGCTCGGGGTGGCAAGGGGCGGCTCGCGGGCGCCGCTGCCTCTGCGCACACCCGTTGACCTCCGCGCAGACGCCGCCCTGCGCAGACGCCACCCTGGCGAGCACCGCGATCGCACCCGGCCGGACCTGGGCGGCCGCAACCGGCCTACCTCAGCGCCGCCGGGCGCGCGGCGGCGGCTGGCACCGCGGGCAGCTGAAGGAACTGCGGCTCATGAACTTCTCCCGGACGATCATCGTCCCGCAGCGCGCGCACGGACGGTCGGCCTGGCCGTAGGCGTCCAGCGAGCGGTCGAAGTAGCCGGAAGCGCCGTTGACGTTGACGTACAGCGAGTCGAAGCTCGTGCCGCCCACCGCGAGCGCGGCGGTCATCACCTCGGCGGCGGCACCGAGGACGGTGCGCACCTGGGGACGGGTGAGGCGGTCGGTGGGCCGGCGGCTGTGCAGCTGCGCCCGCCACAGCGCCTCGTCGGCGTAGATGTTGCCGATGCCGGAGACGAGCGTCTGGTCCAGCAGCGCACGCTTGAGCTCGGTGTGCTTGGCGCGCAGGGCCTTCACCACGCGGTCGAGGTCGAAGTGCGGGTCGAGCGGGTCGCGGGCGATGTGCGCGACCGGCCGCGGCAACCACGCCCCGTCCACCAATCCGAGCGGCTCCATGGCCCACCCCCCAAAGGTGCGCTGGTCGACGAACCGCAGCTCCGCGCTGGCGACCTCACCGGGCAGCTGCCGGAACCGGACCCGGATGCGCAGGTGCTTCTCCTCGGGAGCAGCTCCCGGCAGCACCAGCATCTGGCCGCTCATGCCCAGGTGCACGACGAGGGCGCGGCGCCGGCCGGCAACCTCGTCCAGTTCCAGCCAGAGGTACTTCCCGCGCCGGCCGGCGTCGAGGATCCGGGAGCCCACCAGCGCAGCGGCTAGATCAGCCGGACCGGCGCTGTGCCTGCGGACGGCCCGCGCGTGGCGGATCTCCACGACGTCGACCGTGTGGCCCACGAGGTGTGCGGCCAACCCGCGGCGCACCACCTCGACCTCAGGTAGCTCAGGCACCGGACCATGGGGGGACCTGCTCGCTGTCAGCGGGCTCAGTGTCAGCGGGCTCGGTAGCGAGCGCGCGCCACGCCGCGGAGGCGGCCCGCTGCTCGGCTTCCTTCTTGCTACGGCCGGTACCGGCGCCCAGAGCGTTACCAGCCAAGAGCACCTGCGCGGTGAACTCCTTGCGGTGGTCTGGCCCTGCGGAGGACACCTGGTAAAACGGCACACCCAGGCCACGCTCGGCGGTGATTTCCTGCAGGCTGGTCTTCCAGTCGAGACCTGCACCCAGCCGCGGTCCGTCGAGCAGCAGGGTGGCGAACAGTCGTCCAACTACTGCACGGGCCCCGTCGATACCGTGCTGGACGAACACCGCGCCGAGCAGCGACTCCGTCCCGTCGGCGAGGATGGACGTCTTGTCCCGTCCACCCGTCAACTCCTCACCCCGCCCGAGTAGGAGGTACGTACCGAGCCCGCCCTCACCGAGCGTCCGCGCGACCGCGGCCAGCGCGTGCATGTTGACTATGCTGGCGCGGATCTTGGCCAGCACGCCTTCGGAGAAGTCGGGGTGCGCGAGGTAGAGCCGTTCCGTCACCGCGAGGCCGAGCACCGCATCGCCCAGGAACTCCAGGCGCTCGTTGGTGGGCAACCCGCCGTTCTCGTAGGCGAACGAGCGGTGCGTCAGCGCGAGCGTCAGCAGCTCGGCGTCGACTGCGACGCCGAGCGAGTCGAGCAGGGGCCCACGATCTGTCGCAGCACCCCCTGGCTGCTTCTTTCCCACCGCCGCGCAGACTACGCAATCAGACCGCCGTGACCTGGCGGTTGTTGTAGGTGCCGCAGGACGGACACGCCGTGTGCGGAAGCTTCTGCTCCCCGCACGCCCGGTTGGGGCAGGTTACCAGGGTGGGCGCAGTGGCCTTCCACTGGCTGCGCCGGGCCCTGGTGTTGGCCCGGGACATCTTGCGCTTCGGGACGGCCACGACTACATCTCCTCGACATCGGTTGCACCGCGTTCGGTGCTGGTGGGCACGCTTCTGATGGGCACGGTGCTGGTGGGGACGGTGCTGGTGGGGACGGCGCTGGCTGCGTCGGCGGTGGCTGCGGTGGGTCCGAACTTGACCGACAGTGCCGCCCAGCGGGGGTCCATCGTCTCATGCCCGTGCTGCGAGCCCACCACCGCCAGCCGGGCACCGCATTCGGCACAGAGGCCGGGGCAGTCCGGCGAGCACAGCGGCTGCAGCGGCAGCTCCAGCCCGACCGCGTCGGTGATGGCGTCGGTCAGGTCCACGAGGTCGTGCACCACGTGGCGGACCTCGTCGTCGTCGGTGGTGGCCTCGGTGGCGCTGTTCGGGTAGGCGTACAACTCGGTGAGCGCAACGTACACCGCCTCGCGCAGCGGCTCCAGGCACCGGGAGCATTCTCCCACCGCCTCGGCCGAGACCGTGCCGGTGATCAGCACCCCCTCCATGACCGACTCCATCCGGAGCTCAAGTGACAACCCGCCGCCGTCGGGGACGGCGATGAGGTCGAGGCCGATGCGGTGGGGGGTGATCGCGGCTCGGTTCACCGCGCGCATCGAGCCGGGGCGGCGGCCCAGCTCGCGGGTATCCAGGACCAGCGGCGCCGCGGCATCCAGGCGCCCCGAGTGTCGGTTCGCAGCCTTCACGGTGGTCGGAGCCTCCTCAGCGGTATTGGCGCAGCGATACTGGGCGCAGCCGTGGGAGTACACCAGCCACGGGGCAACCCCCGACGATACGTGAGGCCGGCCGCGGACCCGAAATCGCGCCGGCAAGCATCATCCGCGGTAGTCGGGCACTCCCGCGCCGGTGCGCAACTGCTGGCGACCTCTGGTCACCGAGCGCAGGGTGGTCGACAACGTCTCCTCGAACCCGGCGAGTTTGGTGTCGACGTACACGTCGCAGTCGGCCCGCAGCCGATCGGACTCGGCGTGCGCGTCGTCGATCACCTGGGCCGATTCGGCGTGCGCCGCCTGGACTACCTCGGTCTGCGACACCAGCCTGGCCTGCTCGGCCGCGCCGTCGGCCAGGGCGCGTTCGTAGGACGTGCGACCGGAGCTGACCAGGCGCTCGGCCTCCGAACGCGCGCGGGTAGTCACCTGCTCGTACTCGCGCTGGCCGTCGAGCACGGTGCGCTCGGCCTCCTCGTGGGCATCGGCCACCAGCGCGTCCGCGCGGGCGCGGGCCTCGGCGACGATCCGGTCAGCCTCCGCCCGCGCACCGCCGACGGTGCCGTCGGCCTCGGTGTTCGCCGCCGTCACCGTGGCCTCGGCCTGCGTGCGGGCGTCGTTCACCAGCTGGTCGCGGTGGTCGAGCACGTCCTGCGCATCGTCCAGCTCGCCGGGGATGGCGTCGCGCACGTCGTCGAGCAACTCGAGGACGTCACCGCGTGGGACGACGCACCCAGCCGTCATGGGGACGCCGCGCGCCTCCTCCACGATGGCTACGAGCTCGTCGAGCGCCTCGAAAACCCGGTACACGACTCTCCCCGATCATCCGCTGGTCGACCTGCGTGGATCAGTCTGCCTGCGCCGGCGCCTACCCCACGTGATGCGGCCGGGCGTGTCGGGTTCAGGGCTGCGCGGCGCCGGCGTTGCCGGCCAACCGGTGCAGGAGCGCCAGGTGCACCTTCTCCGGCAGCAGGTGCGACACGTCACCACCGTAGGTGGCCACCTCCTTCACCAGGGAGCTGGACAAGAAGCTGTACAGCGGGTTGGTGGCGATGAACATGGTGTCGACGCCCGACAGGCGTTGGTTCATCTGCGCCATCTGCAGCTCGTAGTCGAAGTCGCTGACCGCTCGCAGGCCCTTGACGATGGCTTTGAGCCCGTTGGCTGTTGCATAGTCGACGAGCAGCCCGTGCCAGGAGTCGATCCGGACGTTGGGCAGGTGGGCTGTGCACTCGGTGAGCATGGCGATGCGCTCGTCGACGGTGAACAGGCTCTGCTTGCTCTTGTTGATCATCACCGCGATGACCACCTCGTCGAACAGCGCCGACGCTCTGTCGATCACGTCGAGGTGGCCGTTGGTGACCGGGTCGAAGGACCCCGGGCAGACCGCACTGCTCATGGGGGCGGACGGTAACAGGTCGCGATCTCCACCCGCGCCTCGCCGTAATGCTTCCTCCACCCGACTTCCAGTCCGACCGGCCACCGGATGTGGGCGGCCCGCGTGGCCCGCTCCAGCACGACCCGCGAGCCGTCGCCCACCCAGCCCTGGTTCACCAGCGCGGCGAGCACACCCGCGACAGCGTCCTCACCGAGGGCGTAGGGCGGGTCGGCCAGTACCAGGTCGTAGGCAACGGTGCACGGCTGGGCCAGCACGCTGGCCACCGGCGCCCGCCGCACCTGAACTCCGGGCAGCCCCACAGCCTCGGCGTTGGCCGCGGCCACCGCTGCTGCCCGCGCGTCGGACTCCACCAGCAGCACGTGGGCCGCCCCGCGCGAGCGCGCCTCGAGCCCCAGCGCACCGGATCCGGCGTAGAGGTCGAGCACCCGGGTGCCCTGTAGATCGGCGCGTGCGGTGAGCGCGTTGAACACCGCCTCACGCACCCGGTCAGCGGTGGGGCGGGTGCCGTGGGCCGGCACCCGCAGCCGGCGTCCCCTGGCCACGCCCGCGACGATCCGTGTCACGTCCGGCATTGTGCACCGGTGCCCGGGACCCGCGGGTTCATCGCGCCATTCGGCCGAGGGTGCGCGGCGAACCCGGCTCAACCCCGCCGATGTCGCAGCCGACGACCGACTAGAGTGACGGTCGCCATCCTCGAGCATGCGTGGTGCCGGAGCCACCAGGTGCGGCCACCAGCGGAACGGGCGTTCACTGCGAGCAGCGTCCGTCGTCGCTCTGCCGGCAGGCTCGCGGTGCGGTGACCGAGATGATCGCCGCCGCTCGAGGACCCCGACGACGCACGCCCAGGAGAGTTCGTGGCCCCACCACCGGCGCAGGCCCCCACCGCGGGAAGGACCTGGTGGACCCGCGCGATCCGACTGGGGTTGGCTGCGTTCGCCCTGGCGGCCGCGCTCGCCATCGCCGACAAGCAGTTCCTGGACCTGCAGGTGTATCGCGACGCGGGTCGCGCGTACCTCAACGGTGTCCCACTGTTCGGCACCGGTTTCACCGGCGCTGGGGGCTTGCGGTTCATCTACGGCCCAATCGCAGCCGTACTGGTCGTCCCCTTCACCCTCCTGCCGGACATGGTGGCGTGGGGGTTGTGGACCATGCTCAGCGTGGCGCTGTTGTGGTGGGTGCTGCGGACGGTGTGCGAGCGGCTGGGGCTGCCCGGCAGCTCGGCCACCGCCGTGACCTTGCTGGCGCCGGCACTGCTCATCGGCCCGGTGCGCGACACGCTCGGCTACGGCCAGATCAACATCATCATGATGGCCTTGGTGGTGCTCGACGTCGCGGGCGTCATTCCCCGCCGCTTCCGTGGGGTTGGTATCGGCATCGCTGCCGCCATCAAGGTGACGCCCGCCGCGTTCGGGTTGCTGCTGCTGGTCCGCAAGGATTATCCCTCCGTGGTGCGCGCTGCCGGCGCCTTCCTGCTCGCCGCCGCCCTCGGCTTCCTGTTCGCGCCCGCCGACTCCCGGGTGTACTGGACCTCGGAGTTCTTCAACACCGACCGGGGTGGGCCGCACCTGTACGGGCCCAACCAGGCCGTGACGGGGCTGCTCGCCCGGATGGGGCTCGGCAGGCCGACCGAGGACATCGTGTGGATGGTGTCGGTGGTGGTGATCATGGCGGCGGCGGCCTATTCCGCCCGCAAGTTCACCGTAGCCGGGGAACACGTGCTCGCGATGGGCGTCGTTGCGTTGGCCGCCCTGCTCGCTGCTCCCCTGGCGGTTTCCCACCACTGGGTCTACATCGTCATCCTGCTGCCCCTGTTGCTAGCTCGGCAGTATGCGTCCTGGCGCTGCCCCCTGGGTGCCGCGGCGGGGGTGTTCTTCATCAGCGCGCAGAACGCGGTGCCCATCGGTGGGGACCGTGAGCTGAGCTGGTCGCTGACGGAGCAGCTCCTGGGCAACAGCGAGGGCATCACCGGGATCGCGCTGTTGGCGGCGGCTGTCATCCTCGCGCGTACCCGCAGACCGTCTGGGCAGTCGTCGATCGTCGAGCCCGAGGCGGCGGGGGTGGCGCCCTGAACCCCTCCGGCACAGTCGTCGCCCCCGCTATTGCCTCGTCGACGACCGGGGTGCTCGCGGGCCGGTTCGCGCGGGTGGTGAGCTGGGACGTCGCCGGTCTCGCTGCGGTGCAGTCGGTGGCCGGTGCGCCGCTCGTGCACGCCGCCAGGGGGTTCTCCCGTTTCGGGGAACACGCCGCGGGCTGGGTGGGGATCGTGGCGCTCGGCGCGGTGCTCGACGCGCAGCGACGGCCGGCGTGGCTTCGGGCCGGGGTGGCCGTGCTCGCCGCACACACCGCGGCAAGTGTGGTCAAGCGCGGGGTGCGTCGCCGCCGGCCGCAGCATCCGAGCGTGACGGTGCACGTGCGGACACCCAGTGCCCTGAGCTTCCCCTCCTCGCACGCCAGTTCGTCCACGGCAGCGGCGGTGGTGCTCGGTCGGCTGCTGGGGGTACCGCTGGTCCCCGTCATCGTGCCCAGCATGGGCGTGTCCCGCCTGGTGCTCGGCGTGCACTACCCGACCGACGTCCTGGCCGGCGCCGCACTCGGTGCGGCCGTTGCCGCTGCACTCCGCGCCTACGAGCGGGGTGTCGCCCGGTGAGTGTGGCTACGGGGCTGATCCGGGCCGCGCGCCCACGCCAGTGGGTGAAGAACGTGCTGGTCCTCGCGGCGCCGATCGCCGCGGGGGTGATTGCCCAACCGGACGTGCTGGCGGCCTGCGCCGTCGCGTTCGGCTCCTTCAGCCTGGCCGCATCCGGGGTGTACCTGGTCAACGACGCGCGCGACGTCGACGCCGACCGTGCGCACACCACCAAACGCAGGCGGCCGATCGCGGCCGGCGTGGTGGGCGTCGGGGTGGCCTACGCCGTCGCCGTGGTGCTGCTCGCGGCGGCGCTGGGCCTGTCCCTGTTGGCCTCACCGCTGCTGCTCGCGGTGATCGCGGTGTACGAGGCCGTGCAGCTGGCCTACTGCCTGGGGCTCAAGCACCAACCGGTGCTCGACATCTGCATCGTGGCCTCCGGCTTCCTGCTGCGCGGCATCGCCGGTGGCGTCGCGGTCGGCATCGAGCTGAGCCAATGGTTCCTGCTGGTCGCGGCGTTCGGCTCGCTGTTCATGGTCTCCGGCAAGCGCTACGCCGAGCTGCGGCTCGTCGAGGGGACCGGCACCGAGATCCGCCGCTCACTGCTCGGTTACACCCCCAGCTACCTGCGCTTCGTGTGGACCCTGTCGGCCACCGCGGTGGTGCTCGCGTACAGCCTGTGGGCCTTCGAACTCAAGGCGAACGGCAACGGCACCTGGGCCATGATCTCGGTGGTGCCCTTCACCGTCGCCGTACTGCGGTACGCCGTCGACGTGGACGGCGGGCTCGCCGGGGAACCGGAGGACATCGCCCTGGCCGACCGCGTGCTGCAGTTGCTGGCCGGCGCCTGGCTGGTGTCGGTGGCGATCTCGGTCTACGTCTGAGGTGACGCTACCCGGGTAGGCGGCGGAACAGTGGGCGGGGCAGGTGGCGTAGCGCGCTCATCACCGGCCGTAGCGCGGGGGGTGCCCATGCCTGCTCCTTGCGGCCCCGAACCGCGTCGAGGATCACCTGCGCGACCTTGTCGGGTGTGGTGGCCAGCGGTGCCGGATCGAGCCCCGCCGTCATCCGACTGTGCACGAACCCGGGGCGCACCACCGACACGTGCACCCCAGCGGGACGCAGCGCCTCGGTGAGCCCGGTGTAGAAGGCGTCAACACCGGCCTTCGTGGAGCCGTACACGAAGTTCGCGCGGCGGGGGCGTTCGGCGGCCACCGTCGACAACGCCACGATGCTGCCATGCCCCTGGGCCTGCATCCGCTGACCCACCAGAACCCCCACCGACACCGCACCCACGTAGTTCGTCTGCGCCATCGCCACCGCCGCCTCCACCTCCCGCCACGCCCGTTCCTGATCACCCAGCACCCCGAACGCGACCACACACACGTCGACGTCGCCGCCGGCGAAGCACGTCCCGATCGCCGCGTCATGGCCGGCGGTGTCCGCGGCGTCGAAGTCGACCACGTCCACCGCACACCCCAACTCCCCCAGCTGCACCACCACCGCGCCACGGCGGGGACTGTCGCGGGCTGCGAGCACCACCCGCAGCGGCCGGATCCGGGCATACGCCACCGCCGTGGCCACCGCGATGTCCGAACTCCCCCCCAACAGCAGCAGGGTCTGCGGGTTACCGACCGCGTCGATCACAACATCAACCTCCGAGACAAATCCGAGGCGAACAACCGCCCCGGGTCGATGGCGTCGCGTACCGCCCGCCACTGCGCCAGCCGCGGATACATCCGGGCGAGCACCGCAGCGCTGGTCCGGGACTCCTTGGCCAGATACAGCCTGCCACCCGCACCCAACACCACCTCATCAAGCCGGTCGCACAACGCACCCAACCCCGGGCCCACCGGCAGGTCCACCGTCAACGTCCACCCCGGCTCCGGGAACGACAACGGCGCAGCATTACCCGCACCGAAACGCTTCAACACGTTCAGAAACGACACCAGACCCGACGCGCTGATCAACTCGATCGCCACCCGAAACGCCCGCTCCTGCCCGAAGGGCACCACGAACTGGTACTGCAGAAACCCCCGCGGCCCGTACACCCGGTTCCACCGCCCCACCACATCCAACGGGTGGAAGAACGTGGTGATCGTCTGCACCTCGTCGCGGCGACGAACCGGCGCCTTACGCCACCACACCTCGTTGAACGCGGTGATCGTGGCCCGGTTGACCAACCCCGGCGGAAACACCGCCGGCGCAGTGAACACCTGGCGGCCGGCAAAGCCCAACGGGTCCCGACGCTGGCGAGGCGGCAACTCCTCCACCCGCGCCGAACGTCCCCTGGTCAACACCGCCCGACCCAACCCAGCACCCGTGGCCACCGAATCGAACCAGGCCACCGAATAGGTGTAGGACTCATCCGAACCGTCGCTGAGCAACCCCAACAATCCCGCGAGATCACCGGTACGGTCGGTGTCCACCACGAAATACGCCGTCTCCACCCGCTGCAACCGAATCCGGGCGCGCACCACCACCCCCGTCAACCCCATGCCCCCCACCGTCGCCCAGAACACCAACGACTCCGGCGTCAACGTCACCACCGCACCATCCGCGGTCACCACATCCATCGAGAGCACATGGTTACCGAAGCTGCCCTGCACATGGTGATTCTTCCCGTGAATATCCGCGGCGATCGCCCCACCCACCGTCACCTGCCGCGTCCCCGGCAACACCGGAACCCACAGGCCGAACCCCAACGCCACCCGCATCAGGGTGTCCAAACTCACCCCCGCATCGACGTCGACCACCCCGGTGTCCCCGTCGATCGAATGCACCCGCCGCAACCCCGTCACGTCCAACACCACCCCACCGGCGTTCTGCGCGGGATCCCCATAACTACGACCCAAACCCCGCGCGATCACCCCCCTGCCCGGCGCCGCCAGCACCGCATCCACCACATCCTGAACCCCACGTACCCGCACCACCTCGGCCACCGTGGGAGCAGTCCCGCCCCAACCCGACAACACCTCACGACGTGTGGACATCGGCGTGCATGCTACCCACCTGGCACCCGGTGACCGACAGCATCCGGGGTCACCGCACAGGGCAGGATCCGGTGATGCCCCTGCGCACGTTGCTGGCCCGCTTCCTGGTCACCGGGGGGCTGGCCGCCGTCGTCGACTACGGCCTGTATCAGCTGCTGCTCGCACTCGGACTCGGGCTGATCCCCGCCAAGGCCCTGTCCTTCGTTGCCGGCACCGCCACCGCCTACGCCATCAACCGCCGCTGGACCTTTGCCTCAACGCCCAGCGCCCGCAACGCGCGGGCGGTGTTCGGCCTCTACGCGGTCACCTTCCTCGGCCAGGTCACGGTGAACACCGTTCTCGTCGGGGTGCTGCCCCCGACGTGGTGGCGGATCACCGTCGCCTTCGTCATCGCCCAGGGTGTCGCCACGTCCGTGAACTTCCTCGTCCAACACCGCGTGATCTTCCGCCGCTGATGGCGGTCAGCCCACGGTGGGAGCCACGCCTTCCTGCGCAGGCGGAAGGCCGGCTCAGCGCCGAGCGCAGCGGACTGCGCAGCCTCGCCGCGTGAGGTTCAGCGGATCATCCGAATGTCGGCGCCCATGTCGACGCGGGACCACTGGCGATCCGCCGAATACACCGGTAGGCCAAGCCGATGAGCGAGCGCGAGACATGCTCGGTCTGCGAGGGACACCCCGCCCGGCCGGGTCAGCGGGTACAGCTTCGATGCGACTACGGCGTCGGCCTGGCCGAACGGTTCGACCTGCACGCCGAGGGTGAGTAGTCCGGCCGTGAGGTGGTCCGCGTCCAGGCCGTACGTAGTGAGCTTCTGGTGCACCTCTGACCAGTTGAGCGCTGATACCCGCGCGTCTCTCAGTAGCCCCCGTACCTGTTCGGCTCCTGGTTCGTGCCGGAAGTAGGCGATGAGCGCGGACGCGTCGAGGACCGCCGTCACCGGGCTTGCTCGGCGTACCACTCCGCTGCCTGCCCGGCTGCCGCCGCCGCGTCGGCCTCGGCGTACCACGCCCGGCGCAGGGCGTTCTCGGCATCGTCGCCCCCGGTCTCCCCCGCGGCTTCCGCCCTAGCTTCCATGCGGTGCTCGGCGATGAGGTGGTCCACCATGCTGGAAGTGCCGGGTGCTGTGTGCTGCGCAACCTCATCCTGGAGACGGTCGGCGAGATGGTCCCAGCTCTCGACAACAAGCCGCCCCCGGTCGACGTAGGCGACGAGGGACGCGCCCTGTTCGATGCCCAGCTCGCGGCGCATCTCGGCGGGGATCACCAGTCGACCCTGATTGTTGACTTTGACCATCGCGTGTGTCATGCCACCACGGTACGTGTCACTAGATTGGTTGGTGACCCCGTGATGCGCGTAGGCCCACCGCCGACACCGTGGTAGGCCGTCGTCGGCGTTCGCCGGTAGGGGGGTCCTCAAGCAGCCCGTGCGGACCGCGAGGTGGCCGGGCGCCGACCACGTGCGTCGGCGTCAGCGGTAACAGTAGGAGTCGGAGGAGGCGTCCCCTCCCTGCAGGCGCACCTGGTGCACCCGAAGGCCGCGGAAGTCCTCGCCGTGTGGGAAGAAGCGCTCGTCGAGGGTGAGCCCGCCGGAGACCGGATCGGTGTCGAGCTTCGCCAGCCAGGCGCCGATGCCGTGGGGGTAGAACTGATCGTCCCAGGCGCCGTACAGCGAGTTGGTGACATAGATCCGCCGCCCGTCGCGGCTGACCTCGACCATCTGGGGCCCGCCGGCGAGTCGTTCCAACGGCGCCGAGGGATGCGCCGTGCGCCGGACGATCCCGCCCAGATGGACGGACCCGACCTCGCGGGGCGCGGCCGGATCGGACACGTCGAACTGCTTGAGCTCACCGGTGCCCCAGCAGGACACGTACAGCATCTGGTCATCGACGGACAGGTCGATGTCGGTCACCAGCGCCGGAACTGCTCCGAAGGGCTTGAGGGCAGGGGGCAGGTCGACCGGGTCCGCCGGCTCGGCGGGAATAGTGATGACCTTGTCCACCTTCCAGTGCGTCCCGTCGCGGTGCCACCGCCACACTGAGGCGGACAGGTCGATGGTCGAGATCACGACGCCGACGAAGCCCCATGTGGCGTCGGGGTCGTGGGAGGGGCGCAGCTCCAGCACCATCTGGTGCTCCGCACCGAGGTCGACGGTCTGCTGGTTCCGGCCTGTGGCGAGGTCCCAGAAGTGCAGCTGATGGCCGTACTTCTGGCCGAGCAGCAGCTCGGGCACCACGCCGTCCTCGAGCATGGAGGGGGTGCCCCACTCGCTCGTGATCAGCGTGTTCTGGTTGAGGTGCCACCAGGCGTCGTAGGCCAGGTACTGCGGCCCGCGCTCGGTTTCCCAGGCGCGCAGCACATCAAAGGTGCTGTGGTCGAGCAGCGCGATCCCGCCCGGGCCTTCGGCACCGTCCGAACCGCCCAGGCAGGTCAGGAAGATCCCGTCCGCGCCGCAGTGCAAGGTGTGCGGACGGGAGTAACCGGCCTTCGAGGCGAGCTCTGTTGCCTCGATGGTCTTGTGCAAGCGAGGCGAACGAGGGTCGGGCTGGGTGTCGTAGATGTGGATGCGGGAGCTGCGCAGGCCGGGCAGCAGCAGATAGCGCCGCTGCAGCCCCTCGGCGCCCATGTCGTGACCGGCGTGCATCAAGGCGCTCGAGCAGGCGTTCCAACCGAAGTGGTGCAGCTCGTCGCCGCGGGTCGGCATCTCGGTCCAGCCGACGACTTTGGCGAAGGCGGCCGACGACTCGTCGACATCGACGACGGCGAGCGCGTCGGCACGCTGCCCCGCCCGGTCGAACGCCACGACGTAGGCCAGCTTCTCGGTCGGCGCCGCAACGGCCTCGGCAGCACTGCGGTAGAACGTCGGGTCCATAGACGGGGACGTGGTGCCGTCATAGGCGCTGCCGGCCGACTCGCTCATCGTTACCCACTCCTTGTTCGACCCTGACTTGTTCGACCCTGACTTGTTCGACCCTGACTTGTTCGACCCTGACTTGTTCGACCCTGACACGGCTGCGCGGCATCCGTTCTACCATGATCGATCCGTGCTGCCTGATCTAGACCAGATCCGCCCGGAGCCTTCACCCGCCGGGCCGTCGCCACCATCGTCGACGACGCGTTGACCCAACACCCGTGGTCCGGTGGGAGCTCCGAGGTCAGTGGCGGCCTCAACCGAGCACCGCCAGCAGGTCACCGCCCTCCACCTGCGCAATCGCGCCGATGGCCACCCGGGCTACGGTGCCCGCGTGGGGCGCGGTGATAGCCGCCTCCATCTTCATGGCCTCGATGGTGCCGACAGTTTGACCCGCCTCCACTTCGTCACCCTCGGAGACGGTCAGCGTGACCACGCCGGCGAAGGGGGCGGCGACGTGACCGGCGTCGCTCCGGTCGGCCTTCTCTGCCACCAGAACGTCGGAAGCCACGGACTCATCGCGCACCGACACCGGTCGCAGCTGGCCGTTCAGGGTGAACATCACCGTCCGCAGCCCGCGCTCGTCGGCATCGGAGATGGCCTCCAGCCCGATGAGCAGCCGCACCCCGGGCTCCAGGTCCACGGCGTGCTCCGTGCCCGAGCGCAGGCCGTAGAAGAAGTCCTTGCTCGGGAGCACGGCGGTGTCGCCGTACGCGTCGCGGTGGTTCTCGAAGTCCGTGGTAGGCCCGGGAAACAACAGCCGGTTCAGCGTCCGCCTGCGTTCGTGGTTCAGCCCGGCGTCATCCCGCTCGCTCAGCCCTGCCTCGTCCTGCTCGCTCAGCTCGGCCACGGCCGTGGCCGCGGGACGGCCGTGCAGCGCACGGGTGCGGAATGGTTCGGGCCAGCCCCCCGGCGGGTCGCCGAGCTCGCCGCGCAGGAACCCGATCACCGAGTCGGGCAGGTCGAAGTTGCCCGGGTCGGCCTCGAAGTCCGCCGGCGACACCCCCGCTCCCACCAGGTGCAGCGCGAGGTCACCCACCACCTTCGACGACGGCGTGACCTTGACGAGGCGCCCCAACATGCGGTCAGCGCTCGCGTAGAGGTCCTCGATCTCCTCGAAGCGCTGCCCCAGGCCGAGCGCGATCGCCTGCTGACGCAGGTTGGACAGCTGCCCGCCGGGGATCTCGTGGTGATACACCCGCCCAGTGGGTGCGGGCAGGCCCGACTCGAACGGGGCGTACACCCGGCGCACGGCCTCCCAGTAGGGCTCCATGTCGCACACCGCCTGCAGGTCGAGGCCGGTGGCGCGCTCGGTGTGCTCGGTGGCGGCCACGATCGCCGACAGGGCGGGCTGGCTGGTGGTGCCGGCCATCGACGCCGTCGCCCCGTCCACCGCGTCGACCCCCGCCTGCCACGCGGCGAGCAACGTGGCCAGCTGACCGCCCGGCGTGTCGTGGGTGTGCAGGTGCACGGGCAGGTCGAAGCGCTCGCGCAGCGCCGTCACCAGCGCTGCGGCGGCAGGCGGGCGGAGCAGCCCGGCCATGTCCTTGATCGCCAGCACGTGCGCCCCGGCTTCGACGATCTGCTCGGCCAGCCGCAGGTAATAATCCAGCGTGTACAGCGCCTCGCCCGGGTCGGAGAGGTCGGCGGTGTAGCAGAGCGCGACCTCGGCGACCGCCGTCCCGGTCTCCCGCACGGCCTGGATCGCCGGCCGCATCTGCGCGATGTCGTTGAGGGCGTCGAAGATGCGGAACACGTCGATGCCGGTGGCGGTGGCCTCCTGCACGAACGCGGTGGTCACGGCCTCGGGGTAGGGGGTGTAGCCGACGGTGTTGCGTCCGCGCAGCAGCATCTGCAGGCAGATGTTCGGCACCGCTTCGCGAAGCTGGGCCAGTCGCTCCCAGGGGTCTTCGGCCAGAAAGCGCAGCGCCACGTCATAGGTGGCGCCACCCCACGCCTCGAGGCTCAGCAGCTGCGGGGTGGCCCGCGCCACGTGCCCGGCGACCGCCAGCAGGTCGCGGGTGCGTACCCGGGTGGCCAGCAGGGACTGGTGCGCGTCGCGGAACGTGGTGTCGGTGACCCCGAGGGCGCTGCGCTCGCGGAGCTCGCGCGCCCACCCTAGCGGGCCGAGGGCGGACAGGCGCTGCCGAGAACCGTCCGGGGGTGCCACCGTGAGGTCGATCACCGGCAGCTTCTCCAGCGGGTCGACCGTGGACGGCCGTTCCCCGTGCGGCTTGTTCACCGTGACGTCGGCGAGGTAGGTCAGCAACCGGGTGCCGCGGTCGGCGGAGGCGTGGGTGGTGAGCAGCTGCGGACGCTGCTCGATGAAGCTGGTGGTGACCCGCCCGGCCCGGAAATCGGGGTCCTCCAGCACCGCTTGCAGGAACGGGATGTTCGTGGACACCCCACGGATGCGGAACTCGGCGACGGCGCGGCGAGCCCGAGCCACCGCCGTCGGGAAGTCGCGGCCACGGCAGGTCAGCTTGACCAGCAGCGAGTCGAAGTGTGCGCCCACTTCCGCGCCCAGGGTGGTGCCCCCGTCCAGGCGAACCCCCGCGCCCCCCGGGGAGCGGTAGGCCGTGATCCGCCCGGTGTCCGGCCGGAAACCGTTGGCCGGGTCCTCGGTGGTGATGCGCAGCTGCAGGGCCGCCCCCCGGAGCACGATGGACTCCTGGCTGAGCCCGAGGTCCTCCAAGGTCTCCCCCGAGGCGATCCGCAGCTGGGCCTGCACCAGGTCGACGTCGGTCACTTCCTCGGTGACGGTGTGCTCGACCTGGATCCGCGGGTTCATCTCGATGAAGACGTGCCGGCCCGCCGCGTCGACGAGGAACTCCACGGTACCCGCGCAGGTGTAGCCGATGGCGCGGGCGAAGGCCACGGCATCGGCGCAGATGCGTTGGCGCAGAGCGGGGTCCAGGTTGGGTGCTGGCGCGAGCTCCACCACCTTCTGGTGGCGGCGCTGCACCGAACAGTCCCGTTCGAACAGGTGCACCACCCCGCCCTGGTCGTCGGCGAGGATCTGCACCTCGATGTGCCGTGGGTCGATAACCGCCTGCTCCAGGAACACCGTGGCGTCCCCGAAGGCAGACTCCGCCTCCCGCATCGCGGCCTCGACGTGCTCGCTGAGCTGGGCGCGCTCGGCGACGCGTCGCATGCCTCGGCCACCGCCACCGGCCACCGCCTTGACGAACAGCGGGAACTCGACGTCCTGCGCCGCCGCGAGCAGCACGTCGAGGGAGTCCGACGGTTCGGTCGAGGCCAGCACCGGCAACCCGGCCTCCCGCGCGGCGAGGATCGCTCGGGCCTTGTTGCCGGTGAGCTCCAGGACCTCCGCGGAGGGCCCCACGAAGGTGATCCCGGCCTGGACGCAGGCCGCGGCCAGGTCGGGATTCTCCGAGAGGAAGCCATACCCGGGGTAGACGGCGTCGGCGCCGGCCCGCTGGGCGGCGGAGATGATCTCGGTGACGGAGAGGTAGGCGCGGACGGGATGGCCTTCCTCACCGATCTGGTAGCTCTCGTCGGCCTTGAGCCGGTGCACGGAGTTGCGGTCCTCCCACGGGAACACCGCCACCGTGCCCGCACCGAGCTCGTAGGCGGCGCGGAACGCCCGGATCGCGATCTCACCGCGGTTGGCAACCAGGACCTTGGCGAACATCAGCAACCCCTTCCCGGGCCGGGAGCAGGACGCTGCCGCCGGCTGCAGTGGTGCGCGGGACGCTACCGCGAGTGGCACCGCACTCCGCAGGCGATCTCCCACCTGCCGGAACTGGGTACTGTGCGGGGCCAGGAGGGTGCGGTGCGGGGAAGTCGGCGGGACCTGGGTGCTGTGGCGCTGGTGCTCGCCGCCGTACTCGCGGTGCTGGCGCTGCTGCGCCCGGTGTCGCGTACCACGACCAGCGACCTCAGGGGCACCGCGATCTCCGACAGCGGGTGGTTCGGTGACCTCGTCACGATCGACAGCGGTGGGGTCAGTACCGTCGTCTCCGCCGCGGTGCCGGCCTTCGGCTGGGCAGTGCTGGGGGGCGTGCTGCTGGCCGCCGCCGGGGTGCAGCGCTGGCGAACCGGCTCGGCCAGCGCCACGACGTCGGCCGCGGCCGGCTGGCTGATGGCCACCGGGGTGCTCGTTGCGCTGCACACCGCCGCCCGGGCGCAACGCGTGCAGGACATCCTGGGTGGCGTCGTGGCCGGCGAGCTCACCCTGGTGGCTTCGGCCGGGCCATGGCTGCTGGTGGCCTCCGGTGGCGTCGCCGCGCTGGGGGCGGCAGCCCCACCGAGGGAAGCGTGGGTGCGGCGGTCCCGCGCGCAGACGCCGCCGGTGGTGCAGTGGTCGTCCGCGCCGGAGCGGCAACGGTGAGACCCAGCGCGTTGCTGGCCGCGGGGCTGCTCGTCGGCGCTGCTGCGGTCGTTGGCGCTGTCGCCGTCACCGTCGACGCGCGCGATCAGGGCACCGTCCGGGTCGACCGTCCGCCCCTGACTGCGGGCGCCTACCCCGATGACCAGTGGGCGATCGTGGTCGGTGACGTCGCGACCGGCGCTACCCGGGGTGTGTACGCGGGCCCGGGCTCCGGGCCTTCGGTGCAGCAGGGAACCGGCTTCACCGAGAACTACCTGCTGCAGCTGCGGCGGGTGGAGAGCAGCAGGGGCCTGATCCTGCAGTCGTCGGTGATCAGCGGTGGGGCGCGGGTGGAGTCGACGGTGACCCCCGTGGGGACGCCGAACACCGCGGCTCTGCTCGGCATCTGCGCGGTGTCGCTGCTGACGGCTGGCGTGCTGGCGCTATCCGGGCGCACCGGCCGCGGCGGCGGGCGGCTGGCCGTGGCCACGGCGGCCGGCATCGCCGCCACCGCAGCTGGGTCGTTGCTCGCTGGTGCCCCGATGACGGCGGAGCCTGCTGCGCTCGGCGGGGCAGCGCTGCTCGTGGTCCTGGCCGTCGCGGTGGCGCGCACGTGAATGCCCGGAGGGCAGTTCGGTGGACCCTGCAGCACGCGATGGTGCGCGCCGTGCTGCGGAGGGCAGCGCGCGCCGGTGACCTACAGGCGCAGCTGATCCTGGATCCCGCGACGCGGAGCGATCCGTTCCCCACCCACGACCGCATCCGGTCGCAGGGCCGGTTGGTGCGCGGGAAGCTCTCGTACGTCAGCGCGTCGCACGCCGCATGCAAGCAGGTGCTGCGCAGCGACGATTTCCGCACGGGCTCTCCCGCCACCCGGTTGCCGCCGGTGGTCGAACGGGTGGCCGCATGGTCGCGCCGTCCCCGTGCCCTCGGCCCCGTCGAGGCGCCGTCGCTGCTGGCCGTCGAGCCGCCCGAGCACACCCGCTACCGCCGCCTGGTGTCCACGGTGTTCACCGCGCGGGCCGTGGAGTCGCTGCGCGAGCGCGTGCAGGACACGGCCGAGCACCTGCTCGACGGCCTGGACCACGCTGCCCGCGCCGGCCCCGTCGACCTCGTTGCGGCGTACTGCTCCCAGCTGCCGCTGACGGTGATCGCGGAGATACTGGGGGTACCCGCGCAGGACCGAGCCCGGGTGTTGGAGTTCGGGCACGGCGCGGCACCCAGCCTGGACGTCGGCCTGACGTGGCGGGAGTTCGTCAGGTTGACGCCGCCTTGCACGCATTCGACACATGGCTGGGTGATCACCTGGAGCGGCTGCGCCGGAACCCGGGCAGCGATCTGCTGAGCCAGCTGGTGACGGTGGAGGAGGAGGGTCAGCGGCTGAACGAGGGCGAACTCCGCGCCACTGCCGGACTGTTGTTGGCCGCCGGTTTCGAGACCACGGTCAACCTGCTCGGTAGCGGGACCGAGCTGCTGCTGCGCCACCCCGCGCAGCTGGCGGTCCTGCGGGAGCACCCCGCGCTGTGGTCGAACGCGGTGGAGGAGGTGCTGCGCTTCGAGTCGCCGGTTCAGGTGACGGCCAGGGTGGCCCAGCGCGATACGGCGGTGCTGGGTGTGCCCGTGCGGGCGGGACGGATGGTCGCGACGATGCTGTCCGGGGTGAACCGCGACCCAGCGGTGTTCACCGACCCACACCGCTTCGACGTCCGGCGCGCCAACGCCCGCGAGCACCTGTCGTTCTCGGCGGGCCGGCACTTCTGCCTGGGTGCGGCGCTGGCGCGCATCGAGGGCGAGGTGGGGTTACGGTCGTTGTTCGAGCGCTTCCCTGACCTCGCCCTGGCTCCCGGCGCGCAGCGGCGCGCGACCCGCGTACTGCGGGGGTGGCGGCAGCTGCCGGTGTTGCTCGGCGAACACGAGCCCGTTGGGTGACCGCGCCCGCCGTGGCCCGCACGGCAGCCCTCCTGGTCGGTGGGACCGTGGCTGCTGGCCTGGCCGTCGCGCCAGCTCCACGTTTTTGGTGCTCGGCGTGCTGAGCGTCGGGGATGCCACCCGCGCAGCTCAGGCCTTCTGCAGGTAGTCAACCCGGTCACCGTCCAGCGCGGAGGTGACCATGGCCGCAAGCCCGGGATGGCGGGTGAGCGTCGGGTCGTCGTCGACCACCCGCTGCGCCTGTTCGCGCGCGGTGGTGATGACGTCGGCGTCACGCAGCAGCGAGAGCATCCGCAGCGTGGAGCGGGTGCCGGACTGCGCGACACCAAGCACGTCGCCCTCCCGACGCTGCTCAAGGTCGAGCTGGGCCAGCGTGAAGCCATCCGAGGTCGCGGCCACCGCGGCCAGGCGATCGCGCGAGCGGGCGCCGGCCGGTGACGCGGTGTGCAGCAGGCACAACCCCGGATGCCCACCGCGGCCGACCCGCCCGCGCAGCTGGTGCAGCTGGCTCACCCCGAAACGCTCGGCGTCCATCACCACCATGGTGGTGGCGTTGGCCACGTCCACCCCCACCTCTATCACCGTGGTCGCCACCAGCACGTCGACGTCACCGGCAGCGAACGCCTGCATCACCGCGTCCTTCTCCTCGCCTGGCAGCCGACCGTGCAGCACCCGAAGCCGCAGCCCGGCCAGTGGCCCTGCGGCGAGTTCGGTAGCCAGCTCCAGCACCGGACGGGTGGGGTTCGCTGGGGCATCGGGGTCGGGGACCTCGGTGTCGTCGGCGCCGATCCGGCTGCACACCACGTAGGCCTGCCGACCGGCCGCCACCTCCTCGGTGATCCGTTCCCACGCCCGGTCCAGCCACGCGGGCTTCTCCGCCACCGGCACCACCGAGCTGGTGATCGGACAGCGTCCCCGCGGCAGCTCCCGCAAGGTCGACACCGCCAGGTCCCCGAACACCGTCATGGCCACCGTGCGCGGTATGGGGGTGGCCGTCATGACAAGTAGGTGCGGGGTGGTGCCGTCGCGGCCGCGCTCGCGGAGCGTGTCGCGCTGTTCCACGCCGAAGCGATGTTGCTCGTCGACCACCACGAGCCCGAGGTCGAAGAACGACACGGTGTCCTGGATCAGGGCGTGGGTCCCGATCACGATGCCGGCCGCTCCGGTGACGATGTCGGCCAGCGCCTGCCGCTTCGCCGCGGTCGACATCGACCCGGTGAGCAGGGTGATGCGGGTGGACTGCTCGGCGGCGTCGAGTTCCCCCGCCCGGGCGAGGCGACCGAGCAGCGCCCGTAGCGAGCGGGCGTGCTGCGCGGCGAGTACCTCGGTGGGGGCGAGCAGCGCAGCCTGCCGGCCGGCATCGACAACGGCCAGCATCGCCCGCAGCGCCACCACGGTCTTGCCCGAGCCCACCTCACCCTGCAGCAACCGGCTCATCGGGTGGGCGCGGGACAACTCGGCCGCCAGCTGCTGCCCCACCGCGAGCTGGCCGTCCGTCAACCGGAACGGCAGCTGGTCCTCGAACGCCGCCGCGACACCACCGGGGCGCGGCACACACACCGGGGCCACCCGCTGGGAGTTGGCGTGGCGTCGTTGGGCGAGGACCAGCTGCAGCGCCATGGCCTCGTCGAAGCGCAGCCGGTCGCTGCCCGCCTCGACGTCGGAGCGCACCTGCGGCCGATGCACCGCACGCAGCGCCGGCTCGAGCTCCACCAACCCGAGCTCGGTCCGCAGGGCAACGGGAAGGGGGTCGTCCTGCCGGTCGAGCACGTCGAGCACCTGGCGCACACAACGGGCGACGTCCCATGACTCCAGCTTGGCCGCTGCCGGGTAGACCGGGATGAGCGGGCGGGTGAAGTCGGCGAGGTCGGCGGCCGAGTCGGCGTCGTCGTCCCCGGGCTCCGGCACGATCTTGTAGGCGGGATGGGTGAGCTGCATGCTGCGCCGGTAGACGCTGACCTGGCCCGCGAACAGTCCCTGACGGCCCACCCGGAGCTTGCCGACGAGCCAGGGCTGCTTGAAGAAGGTGCACTGCAGGTCGCTGGTGCCGTCGGTGATCGTCAGCTGCTGGATGGTGCCGGGGCGGTTCTTCATGGGGTTGCTGGTGATCGTCTTCACGGTGGCCATCACGGTGACGTGCTCACCCACCGCCAGCCCCTTGATGGCGGTCATCTCACCGCGCACGGCATACCTGCGCGGGTAGTGCCGCAGCAGGTCGCCGACGGTGTGCAGGTTCAGGAACCTGGCCAGTCCGGCAGCGGGCTTGGCCCCCAGCACGTAGTCGAGCCGGTCATTCAGTGCCACCACGATTCACTCCACCCCCAGCACCAGGACCACGCCGGCCAGCCACCCGGGGTAGACCACCAACTCCACCCCGCGGTGCTCGGTGGCCACGTGCTCGACGAGGAGCTCACCCAGCCCGGGCTCCGCCTGCGACCCGGTGAGCACGGTGACCAGCTCGCCGCCCGCTCCGAGCATCCGGTCCAGCAGCCGCGTCCCGGCGGCCAGCTGCTCCGACTCTATGAGCACCACGTCGTCGTCGACCAGGGCCAACACGTCGCCCGGCTCACACTGACCCACCCAGGTGAGCCCGCGCTCGGCGGCGACGTGCACCGAACCGCGGCGGGTGGCGGCGGCCGCCTCGGCCATCGCCACCACGTCGTCCTCGGGGTCACGGGTGCCCGTCGTGCACCGCGATCGCCGCCAGGCCCTGCACGGGCGACGCCGTGGGCACCACCGTCACGCGCTGGCCCGCGTGGCGCGCCCCGGCTACCGCCTCGGCCAACACATCCGCTGCGAGCACTCCGTTTCCCAGCAGCGTCACGTGCGCCGCTCCTGCCGCAGCCAGTCCCGCTCGCACGGCGGCGGCGTCGCATCCCGCAGCGGCCCGCAACACCAGGGAACCCTCGGCGCGGAACAACTCCGCGTTGGCTGCTGCGGCCACCACCGACAGCAGCGCTCGCTCCGGCCCCTGCGGCGGCGGGGTGGGACTGCCGACGTCCAGGGCCTCGACCCTGATCCGGTGGGGTCGTCCCGCCGCTATCCCCGCCTCCACGGCAGCACCAGCGTCGCGCGCGTGGACGTGCACCGTGACCAGATCCGCGCGCGTACCGTCGCCCCCGATCACCACCGAGTCCCCCAGCCGCTCCAGCTCGGCGCGCAGCCGCTGCACCCGGGCAGGGTCGGTGTCCGACAGCAGGTACCCCACCTCGTACCCGTGCCCGGTGGGGTGGGGGTGCTGGCGGGCGCGCGTCGAGGCCAGGGGGGTGAGCGGCCCCGGGTCTTCGGTCACCACGGCCGCCAGCGCTCCGAGCACCAGCTCCAGTCCGCGACCGCCCGCGTCGACCACCCCCGCCGCAGCCAGCTCGGCCAGCTGGCCGGTGGTCTCGGCCACTGCTCGGCTCGACGCCCCGGCCGCAGCCAGCGCCACGGCGGGCAGGGCGGGATCGGGGCAGGCGCGCGCCGCCGCGGCCGCCGCGCGCAGGACCGTGAGCACGGTGCCCGTCACCGGGGTACTCACGGCCGCCGTGGCGAGCTCATCACCCCTGCTCAGCGCGTGCCGCAGTACCTGGCCGGTAAAGCTCGGTCGGCTGCCCGCGGCGTCGGCGAACCCCCGAAGCACCTGGGAGAGGATCAGCCCCGAGTTGCCGCGGGCCCCGAGCAGGGCCCCGCCGGCCAGCGCCGTGACCGAGGACGCCGGGCTGGATGCGCCGGCAGCGCCGCGCAGCGCTTCCACGGCCGAGGTCATGGTGGCGAGCAGGTTGGTGCCGGTGTCGGCGTCGGCCACCGGGAACACGTTGATCGCGTCGATCTCCGCACGGTGCACCGCGAGGAGGTCGACGCACTGCTCGGCCCAGCGGCGGACCGCGGCGGCGTCGAGCGCCTGCAGCACAGCGGGGTCCCCTCCGATTCGACGACTGTTCGCCGCAGGGTATCCGCGCTGCCCGACAGGTGCGCCTGCCCGCCCGACGGCCAGGTGCGTCGGTTTGTGACCGCGCCGATGCGACGGCTAGTCTTGGGCGGTTGCGCGCGGTAGCTCCGAGCCGTGCCCCCCTGATCACCACACTCGAGGAGTTCGACGATATGGCTGCCGTCTGCGACGTCTGCGCCAAGGGACCCGGCTTCGGCATGTCGGTCTCGAACTCGCACCGGCGGACCAAGCGCCGGTGGAACCCCAACATCCAGACCGTGCGCGCCGAGGTCAGTCCGGGCAACCGCAAGCGCCTCAACGTGTGCACGTCCTGCCTCAAGGCGGGCAAGGTCGTGCGCGCGTGATGCTGGCCTGAGTGCTGACCGCCGGCCCCGTACCTCTCGTGGTGCGGGGCCTTCGTCGCGTTCGGGCGCGGGTGGGCGGCGGTCAGGGCAGGCGCCAGTCCACCGGCTCGTCACCCAGCTCGTCGAGTTCGGCGTTGACCCGGCTGAACGGTGCGGAGCCGAAGAATCCGCGGTCGGCCGACATCGGCGACGGGTGCGCCGAGGAGATGATCGGCACGTCCGGCAGCAACGACGTGAGGGAAGCCGCGTCCTTGCCCCACAACACGGCGACCAACGGCGTCGGGCGGTCGACCAGCGCGCGGATGGCCTGCTCCGTGACCGCCTCCCACCCGCTGCCGCGGTGCGACGCCGGCTCGCCCGGCCGCACGGTGAGCACGCGGTTGAGCAGGAGCACACCCTGGCGGGACCACGGGGTGAGGTCGCCGCTGCTCGGCGTGGGCAGGCCCAGGTCGGCGGAGTACTCACGGAAGATGTTCGCCAGGCTCCGCGGGACCGGGCGGGTGGTGGGTGCCACCGAGAAGCTCAGGCCCACGGCGTGCCCCGGCGTCGGGTAGGGGTCCTGCCCCACCACCAGCACCCGCACCTGCTCGAACGGCTGCTGAAACGCCCGGAGTACCGCGTTTCCGGCGGGCAGGTAGGTACGACCCGCAGCGAGCTCGGCGCGCAGGAAAGCACCCATCGCGGCCACCTGCTCGACGACCGGCTCCAGGGCAGCGGCCCAGCCGGGCTCCACCACCTCGTGCAACGGTCGTCCGGCCACGAGGTGCCACGCTATCGGGCATGCACCGGGCGGGACCCAGCGGTGGGCGCCGGCGACCGGCCAGAGCCGGTCGGCGGGGGAGACGGTCGGCCCCACCCATCGCCGAGGGAGGCCGGAGGCCCGCCACGCGCGCCGCCGGTCACCGGCCGAACGCCGTCCACCCGGTCGCCCCGTCCGCGCTGGTCCATTGCACCCCGTCGACGGTGATGCCAGTGCCCTCACCGACCACGCCGACAGCGCTCCAGCCTGCGGGCAGCGGCCTCGACGGCGGGAAGGTGGCCAGGAACGCATGGTCCTCCCCGCCGGTGAACACCCAGGTCCACGGATCTACCCCCAGCGCGGAGCCCACCTCCACCAGCTTGGCCGCGGGGGTAAGCGGAGCGCGGTGGAGGTCAGCGGACACCCCGGACGCCGCCACCACGTGGCCGAGGTCGGCGAGCAGCCCGTCGGAGAGGTCGATCATCGACGAGGCTCCTCCCTTGGCCGCCGCGAGCGCCAGCTCGTAGGGTGGCTCCGGCACGCGGTGGGCCGAGACCACCGCGGCTGGCGCTCGGAAACCCCTGCTCAACACGGCGAGCCCGGCGGCCGACCAGCCCACCTTGCCGGCCAACGCCACCACGTCACCAGGTCGCGCCCCCGAGCGCAGCACCGGCTCGCGACCCTGCAGGTCACCCAGTGCCGTCACGGAGATCACGATCTGGTCGGCGCGCACCACGTCACCGCCGACCACACCGGCACCGACCCGGGTGGCCTCACCCCACAACCCGGTGATCAACCCGTCGACCACAGTCACCGGTGTCGTCGCCGGGCACGCAAGGCCCACCAGTAGCGCGCTGGGTAGCGCGCCCATCGCCATCACGTCGGCCACATTCTGCGCGGCGGCCTTGCGCCCGACCTGTTCCGCGGTGGACCAGTCCAGCCGGAAGTGCACGCCCTCCACGAGCACATCGGTGGTCGCCACCATGCGGGAGTCGGGGGCCGCGACGACCGCGGCGTCGTCCCCTGGCCCGAGCAGGGTCGAGGCCGGCTGGGTGCGGTCGGCGGTCGCCCTGGCGATGACCCCGAACTCCCCGAGCTCGGCGACGGTCCGGGCGGCAGGGCTGGGCTGGGGTGTTGGCGAGCGGATCTGGTGCCTCCTGAGGTGGACGAGCAGCCGGCCAGCAGTGCGCGCGTCGCTGCGGGTAAGTTGGGGGGTCGGTCGGGGTCCTCCCGAGGCAGGGATCGAGCGGAGCGTCTCCAGTGTCGTGGGTAACGCAGCGTGCTGGGTAGGGCAGTGTCGTGGGTAGGGCAGTGTCGTGGGTAGGGCAGTGTCGTGGGTAGGGCAGTGTCGTGGGTAGGGCAGTGTCGTTCCTACCCTGATGGGGGCAGAAGCAGAGAAGAGGCACGCCGTGGTGCAGGCATACATCCTGGTCCAGACCGAGGTGGGAAAGGCGGCCGCGGTCGCGTCGGCGATCGGTAAGATCCCCGGTGTGTCGTCGTCGGAGGACGTCACCGGGCCGTACGACGTGATCGTGCGGGCCGACGCCGAGAGCGTGGACGAGCTGGGCCAGCTCGTGGTGGCCAGGGTGCAGGGGGTGCCGGGCATCACCCGCACCCTCACCTGTCCCGTCGTCAACCTGTCCTGAGCCGGTGGCGCGGACCCGGTCCGGCCACCCCCCCGCGGTGATCGCCACCGCCATCGCCCTGTCGCTCGCGCTGCTGGTGGGGGTCGTGGTCGCGGCGGTGCTAGCCCAGCGAACCTCGGTGACGGACGCCCTCGCGGTGGCGTCGGTTCCTGCGCCCGACTCGGACAACCCGGCCTGCGCGGCGCTGCTCGCCGTGCTGCCCGAGGCGCTGGGGGGCTCGCCCCGTGCCGCGCTCGCCGACCCGGCACCCGCGGGTGCCGCCGCGTGGATGGCCACAGCGGCCGGGGGTGAGCAGATCGTGCTGCGTTGCGGTGTACCTCGCCCCCGGGAGTTCACCCGGGCAGCGGCCCTGGTGGGTGTGAACGGGGTCCAGTGGCTGGAGCTGCCCGGCGCGACCCGGGGCATCGCCTCCACCGCCTACGTCGCCGTGGACCGGGCCGCCTACCTGGCCTTGACCGTGCCCACGGGTGCGGGCAGCGGCGCTCTGCAACAGCTCTCGGACGTGATCTCCGCAGCACTGCCCCGCCACGACCTCGACCCCGCGCCGGTCGGCGGTTGAGCAGGGTCGAACTCACCGCGCGCGAAAATCGACGGTCAACGCAGGCCGGTGCCCCTGGCGAGCGCGGTGTCCACCAGCGTGCTCAGCAACGTGGGGTAGTCGACGCCGCTAGCCGCCCACATGCGGGGATACATCGAGATCGGGGTGAACCCCGGCATCGTGTTGACCTCGTTGACCACCGGCCCGGCCTCGGTGGCGAAAAAGTCGACCCGGGCGAGGCCCTGGCAGTCGAGGGCGCGGAACGCCCCTATCGCGAGCTCCTGCACGCGCCGCGTGGTCTCGGGGTCGAGCGTCGCTGGCACGTCGTAGGACGCCACGTCGTCGAGATATTTCGTGTCGAAGTCATAGAACGCGGCCGAGGCGCCGCCAGCCTCCTGGGCGGGCAGCCGGATTTCGGCGAGGACGCTGGCCAGCACCTCACCGGTGGGCAGCTCGAGCACCCCGCACTCCAGCTCACGGCCTACCACCGCCGACTCGACCACCACCTTCGGGTCGTGCCGCCGGGCGCCGGCGATGGCCTCGTCGAGGTGGTCCCAGGTGGCCACCCGGCTGATGCCGATAGAGGACCCGGCCCTGGCGGGTTTGACGAAGACGGGCAGCCCGAGCAGCGCGCGCTGGTCGTCGTCGAGCGTCGCCGTCCCCGGCCGGAGCACCACCTGAGTACCCACCGGCAAACCGTCGGCCACCAACAGCTTCTTGGTGAACTCCTTGTCCATTCCCGCCGCGCTGGCCAGGACCCCAGCGCCGACGTAGGGCAGCGCCGCGAGCTCCAGCATCCCCTGCAGGGTGCCGTCCTCACCCCGCGGGCCGTGCAGTACCGGGAACACCACGTCGACCTCGGCGAGCACCTCCCCCGCCCGACCGGGCTCCAGCACGAGCACTCGACCCGCGCGCGAGGGGTCGGCGGTGAGCGCGAGGGCGGTGCCCGTCGGATCGACCGAGGGCAGCTGCCGGCCGGTGATGCCGATCGCGGTGACGTCAGCGGTACCCATGACCCAGGCGCCGTCGGTGGTGATGCCCAGGGGCACCACCTCGAAACGCTGGGGGTCCAGGTTGGCCAGCACCGACCCGGCCGAGACGCAGCTGACCGAGTGCTCGGGGCTCTGGCCACCGAACACCACAGCCACCCTCGTCCGACGCCCACTCATGATCGGTGACGCTACCGGTCACCCCCGGTACCTCTCGCGGTGAAACACGGCGTACACGTAACGCGACTGAGCGTGGCAGACAGTCACTCACCCACTCGGGCGATCACTGCACCGGCAAAGTCCGTACATGATGGTCACCCATGGGGGGAGATGAACGAGTAGGTGGTGACCCGGCGTGACCACTGCTCGGGCGCTGGCCAGCACCACTGCGCGGCGAAACCTGGGCGTCGTGGCCATCCTCACCACGGTGGTGTTCGGTGTGGTGGGGCTTACGGCGGGCTGGCCGTGGGGCCTGCTCACCGTCGCCGGCGCGCTCGTGGCAGCCACCATGGGGAGCCTCGCGGTGCTGCCGTGGCCGCGGCTGGCGGGCTGGACGCACACCCTTCCCGCGTTCAGTTGCGTGGGGGTGCTCGTCCTGCTGCGGCAGACGGACGCGCTGACCAGTAGCTATGTCCTGCTGGCACTGCTGCCCGTGCTGTGGCTGGCCCGGTACACCGACCCCAGGTACGCGGGGGCCGCTCTCGGCTCGGCTGCACTGGGATTCGGTGTTCCCGAGCTGATGCGTGCTTCCCAGCTCGGCAGCGCGCTCGCCGCGGCGTGGGAGGTGCTGGTGTTCGTCGCGGTGGCGACGATTCTTGTGGTTGCGGTCCGACGGCTGCTCGCCGAAGGTGACGCGCGGGCGACGCGCGCCTTCGACGCAGCCGTGCAGGCCGTCGCGCCGAGCGGCCATCCGCGCGAACCGTCGACCCACCAGGCGCTCTGCCAGTTGGCGGCGCACCGCACGGGGGCCGACCAGGTTGTGCTCGTCGAGGACGTGCGGGGTCGCCTCGTCATCGCTGGGCACAGCGCCGAACTCGCGCAACTCGACGACCGGGCACTCCTGGACTCCCGATCGAGCGCCGCTGCCCGCGCCCACCGCACCGGTAGGGCGGTGTGGTCGACGATGCCCGACTCGCCCGACGACCCACTGCTGCACGGCACCGGCGTTCGGTCGGTGCACTGGGAGCCGGTGTGGGGTGCGGGCGCGGTGCGCGCCGTGGTCGCCTTGGGTTTCCACGACCAACGCCGCCAACTCGACCTGGCGACCCGGACGGCTGCGCGAGCAGCGGCGGCGGACATCGGGTGGGTGCTCGCCGCAGCGGACCGAGTGGCCGAGCTGGAGGCGGCGGCTACCACCGACCATCTCACCGGGCTACCCAACCGCCGATGGTTGAGCGCTCATGCCGGGGACGAGCTCATGGCGATCCGCCGCGAGAATCGACCCGCCTGTCTGCTCATGATCGACCTCGACTGCTTCAAGGCCTACAACGACACCCACGGTCACGCGGCGGGAGACGACGTCCTGCAGCGATTTGCCGCGGCGGCGGACCGGGTGCTGCGCGGTGGCGAGATGCTGGCCCGGTGGGGCGGTGAGGAGTTCGTGGCCTTCCTGCCCGGTTGCACCGCCGGCGCGGGGGCCGTGGTCGCGGACCGGGTGCGGAGGGCGATGCCCGGTGAGCAGACGTGTTCGGTGGGGGTCGCCGGCTGGGACGGGGCGGAGTCGCTGAGCAGCGTGCTGGGCCGCGCTGACGCCGCGATGTACCTCGCCAAGCAGCGCGGCCGCAACCGCGTGGTGGTAGCCGATCCGGTGGCTGCCGATGAGGCCCACCTTGGGCTGGAGGCACGTCCGGCGGTGTGAGGCCACGCCGCACCCCGCTCGGCGCAGAGTGTCCAGCGCGGCGGTTATCCAGCGCGGCGCGCACGACGCCCACCCGCAAGCTGTGTCCACCGATGTCCGCGAGACCGAAGGCGGCGAGATCGCAGCCCGCCTGGTCACCGACGCGATGCCGCTGTCCCCGATGGACCCGCCGTTCCTCGACATGCGGGATGCCCTGGTCAGTGAACGCACATGCGTCGATGCGGCATCCAACACGGGTTCGTATATCTGTATGGGCAAGGAGTGCTGCGCCAGCCGTACGGCTGACGGTGGCAGCGATGCCGGATAGGTAGATACCCGGCACTGGGCCGGCCCGCTTGGGCATTTCTCCTGGTGGTGGGGGAGGTGGAGGCGGCGCCTGCTGGCGGCTGAGGGTGCCGGCGTGGTTGACCTGCTCGCCTAGGCCCACGCCGACCGAGTAGTGGTCAGCGTGTCCTAGGGCGACGGCGGCGTGGCTGATATTGCCGGAGGATCCGAGCACTACCTCGATAGCCGCGTCCTTGAAGTGGTCCAGGATAGCGAAGACCGACTTGAACTTGGCGATGCTTTCGCGCTCGCCGCCGAGTGGGTGATCCGGAGCTCGATGCTGCTGACTCCTGCTTGGGCGTACTGCAACGCGAGCTCGGCGGCGGCCTTGATTCCGTAGTTGCGGTTGAGCAGCACCGTCGCTCGGATGGCTGGACAATCAACGTGCTGCCGAGTGTCCGCGGCCAGGGCGACGTTGAGACTGGCCGTCTTCTCGTCGCTGACGAGGAAGTGGGGCGGGGTGACCAGCGTGGCTTCGGCAGGATGAGCTTGCACGACGGCGTTGATCAGGCGTTGGCGAGCCGCCGGGTTGGCGGCGAGCTGGTCGACGTCGAGGAGCTCGTCGCCGTAGGGCTTGCCGGGCAGGGTGTAGCCGGGCGCTACGCACCGTTCCGCGGCGGGGTCGTACGCGACCTGGACTTTCGCGGCGGCCGCTACCTCCGCAGCCTGCCGCTGGTGACGGGCCGCCTTGGGGTGCAACCCGATAGTCCACACCGATGCGGTCGTACACAGCCTCAGGCACACCTCACCGCTTCATAGCGGCCTTCAAAATTTGCGAAAGCCCTGGCGCCAATCACGATCCGCCCGTCCCCGTCCGGTGAATGATCGTCTATGCCACTGCTTGCTAGGGGCCGAACGCTGCTAGCAGCGGTCTCCCCCAACCCGCTCTACTCGCATGGGGCGTTCCGCGCACACCTCGGTGGTTGTTCGACACACTGTGCCGGTGAACCCCCTGCTGCCCTCCGCGCGTGAGCTCGACGCCGGCGAGCTCGAGCTGGTCGAGCTGGCCCGGCACTGCATCGACGCCAACACCGATGCGGGACCCGACGAGGACGGCGTCCACACCATGGGTGCCGCGGTCCGGGCCGACGACGGGCGCACCTTTGTCGGAGTGAACCTCTACCACTTCACCGGCGGGCCCTGCGCCGAGCTCGTCGTCCTGGGAACCGCACGGGCCCAGGGCGCCCGGGCCATCACGACAATCGCCGCCATCGGCAACCACGGCCGAGGGCCGCAGTCCCCGTGCGGGCGCGACCGCCAGGTGCTGCTCGACCACCACCCCACCGCCCGGGTGCTCCTGCCCACTCCCGACGGGGTGCGCAGCGTCGCCGTCGCCGACCTGCTCCCGCTCTCCTTCGCCAGCCCAACCAACGCATGACCGCGCCGGTGCGGAGGGTCGCGGTGCTCTCCGACATCCACGGGTGCTGCCGGTCCTCGACGCGGCGCTCGCCGAGCCCGACATCGCGGTCGCCGACCTGGTCGTGGTCACCGGCGACCACGCTTCCGGCCCACAGCCCACCGCCGTGCTTGACCGGCTCACCGTCCTGGGTGGCCGGGTGTTGCTGGTGCGCGGCAACGCCGACCGGGAGCTCGTCGCCGCCGCCCGAGGGCAGTTGAACGACCCGCCCGACGACGTACCCCCTGGGCCGCCGCGCAGCTCGAGGCGCGCCACGTCGAGCTGCTTTCCGGACTCCCCCACCCCGTCACGGTGGAGGGTCGCCGGGTTCGGGCCGGTGCTGTTGTGCCATGGCACCCCTCGCAACGACGAGGAGGTCGTCCTCGTCGACACCCGGCTCTCCCGCTGGCAGGAGGCGCTCACGACCGTGCCCGACGACGTCCGCACCGTCGTGTGCGGGCACACCCACATGCCCTTCACCCGGCTCGTGGACCGCCGCATCGTCGTCAACCCCGGCAGCATCGGCATGCCCTACGGTCGGCCCGGCGGGGCGTGGGCTCTGCTCGGCGATGGGCAGGTAGGCCTGCGGCCCACCACCGTGGACATCGGCGCTTCTATTGAGGCCGTCGTGGCCGGCTCCACCTATCCCGACCGTCACGAGTGGGCGAACTACTACCTGCGTGCTGCCGCCAGCGACGCCGAAGCGATCACCGCGTTCGGACCACGCGACGGCCGCCCGACCGAGTCGATCTAAGCAGCCGCAGGTCGCCGCACCGACGCCGATCGCGGTCTGGCTCAATTACCCCCGACAGAGTGTCAAAAACGACCGAACGACCCGTGACGTTGTCTTGTCGAGCCGGACAAGATCGAGGTGTTGAGGTCGTTCGCAGTGCCGTGGTTGGAACCTGGCGAACGATGTCCACTTCGTCGGGGCAGTCCCGCACCGGGCGCTGCCGGTGGGGGTGACCAGTAGGGCGCTCACTGCCCGCCAGAGCGTCAGTAGAACCATGCAGACCGGCAGGCCGCCCTATCAATTTTCGCCGAGTCATTCAGAGAAGACACTGGCGGGCGTCCATAGCCAGCTTCGAGACGATCCGGGCCAGCACTCAAGTTCGTGCAGTCTCTCAAGGCCCCGTCGAGTAGCGCTGGGAGCCGGGGGTGCGCCAGCTTGAGCCCTGGCACCTCGTCGCGTGGAAACCAGCGGAGTTCATCGTGCTCCTCGGGGGCGCGATTGGTGACGTCGCCGTCCCATGCAGTGACGAGCCAGATGACAATGTCGAACCCGCCGTCGTGACCGTCGGAGTCGACTACATGCGCAACCGGATCACCCAGCTCGACGTCGACGATGATGCCCAACTCCTCGTCGAGCTCGCGCGCCAGCGCCTCCTGGGGGGACTCACCGTCGCGAACGTGGCCGCCGGGCAGGTCCCACACGTCCGGATACCACCGCCGGTCCAGGGAGCGGTGGCCCAGTAGCGCTCGTCCGTCGCGGACAAGCAGTGCGGCGACGACGGTGTGCACGAAGTCAGTGAACCAGCCGGAGTGCGCCCGGCTGCACCGAAACGGCATGATCGCGGTCGGCCCGGCGACGGCCGACAGGTCCTCCGGAGTGTTGGGTGATGCAGCCGTAGTTCGCATCCTCACCTGGACCGAGAGCCTCCCGTAGGCCCAGGGCGAGGCGCCCGGCGAGTCCGAGACTGCTGGCTCTTCGATCTTGCCCGGGAAAGATCAAAGAGCCGCCTTGATCGGCCAGCGTGACCACGCGGGACACCCGAACCGTCGCCCGCACCGGTATTGCTGGAAGGACGGCGACGTGGACGTGCACGCCCAAGGGGTTGGCGACGGTCAACGGTAGTCGGCCCACAGCTTGTGCTGCGTCCCGTCGACGGTGACGTCGCCGCCGTAGGGCAGGATCCACTGCGGTCGGGTGTGCCCGAATGGCACGCCGACGCAGACGACGGTGTCACGGTCGTATCCGGCGATGACCTCGATCGCGACATCACGCTGGTCAGTGCGGTGCGCGGCCCGTTCTGACGCCGACGGCCTCTCCTCGAAGCTCGACGCTGGGGGGCGTGCGAGCAGTACCGCGTTCACTGCCGCGAGCACTCCCCGCTCCCCGAGCGACCGCAGGATGCGGCCGAACTCTGTCGCCGGGATCAGCTCCTCGCTCGTCTCCAGGAGCAGCACCCCACCGTTGAGCACCGTGGGGTCGACCGGGAAGCGCCCCGCGGTGAGGATCCACTGCAGAACCTCGATGCAGCCGCCCCACGTCCGGCCGGTCACGGAGCGAGCCGGACCGGCCCAGGCCCACGGCTCGGTCGGCTCGCGTTCGCCGTACTCGGTCAGCGCTGCGGGGTCGGCCCAGTCCCTGCCGATGTCCTCGGACTCGCCCGGATCGGTGACCTCCAGCCGCTCACCGGTCGTCAGTGCCGCTCGCAGTGCCGCCCGGTGGCAGGAGTCGACGCCGGGGCCGGGACCAAGCTGGACCTGGGTCGAGCCGCCGTAGAACCCGGCAACACCCTGTGTCCACAGCCACGACAAGAGGTTCGTGTTGTCGCTGTAACCGAGGAACGGCTTGGGGTCGGCGCGGACAAGCTCCGGGTCGAGGTGCGGGATGACCGTGATCTGATCCTCGCCGCCGATGGTGGCAAGGACGGCCCGGATCTGCGGATCGGCGAAGGCCGCGTTGAGGTCAGCGGCCCGGGCCTGCGGGCTCGCACCGACTTGGCGGGTCGTCGGGTACTCGACCGGAACAAGCTGGGTGACCTCGGTCAGACGCCGCATTGCCTGCTCATGTACCGCCGGAGCGACACCCGGAGCCGCAAACGACGGCGACACCACAGCCACCTTCTCACCAGGAAGAGCCTTCCGGGGATGCACCAGGTCATGGGCCACGGACCTATCGGATCAAACACGGCGCGCCTGCGCGAGTTATATCCGCCGTGCAACCGGCAACACTGGTCTCATCTCGGTCACCGAGATGCCCGTATGCCAAACGGTCAGCAGCCCGCATTCGAGCATCGTCGGCGGCCAGAGGACCGATGTTCATGCTCATCCCGGAGAGCTCCCCGTCACCGGGCGGATTCCACAGTGTCAAGGGCCGATCCCTTACGGGACCACCGCGAAGACACCAATACCACTCAGGCCCCCGCCTGGCCCCCGCCGACTAAGCATATCGGAATTTGTCAAGGTGGTTGAGACCAGTGGGTGTTAAGCCGCTGGTGAGTCTTCTTGTTGTGGTGGGTTGATCCAGGCGGCTTGGGGGAGCTCGAGGATTTTCGGTGTTCCCGCGGTGGTGAACCG
>JAABUV010000535.1_pt1 | contig 57293 bp, 63 predicted proteins | sample 5559971 | NCBI WGS metagenome assembly JAABUV01 (sample SAMN10711881, study PRJNA513362) | rock metagenome | isolation source: Antarctica rocks | place: Antarctica: Victoria Land, Knobhead nord | collected 2015-12-19 | reverse complement strand
TAGGGTTGCGTGGGGGGAGGGGGTGGTTGTGAAGGGGCGGGTTGAGGAGAGGGGGTGGTGAGAGGGGTGGTGGGTGTGGGTGAGGAGGGGGGCGGTGGTGGAGGTGGGTATGGGACGGAAGAGGGAGGGGAGGTGGAGGCGGGGGGTGAGGCGGAGGAGGGGGGGAGGTGGCATTGTTTTTGGAGGTAGGTTGGTGATTGTTGGGTTGGTCGTGGAGAGAAGAGACTACGCTTGCGGACAACCACGTGATCAGATTGACGCTAGCAGAGTCGCTGCCAAGGCGCCGACCTCGTGCGACCTCATGCTCCTTTCAAACAGCCAACAGCAACGAAACTTCGATGCTTTGTTTTAAGGACAGACTGCGTGTTATGGCTGTGTCTAGTAGCTAGCCTAGTTCGCATGAAGTACTCTGTCTATCGGTCTATCTGTCTAATGGCTCTCTCTAATGTCTACGCAGCGCACGTGCCTGTGCTCAATGCACCAATTGTCTTATTCCCGACCTTTCTGAGCTCCCTCTTTAGCAATCTCCTCCACTGTTGTCTTTCCCTCGCTATTTTATGTGTGTCAGGAAGTGTAGACTGCAAGCTGCTGCGCGGAGTAATGCTTACAAGATATGTTTGGTCGTCGCAAGGATTGACTGCCAATTTTCGAAGACTGTGAACGGTATGCCTTCCCGCTCGCAGTACGTAATGAGGTCTGCAATAAATACATCAGTTTCCGACATCGACCGTTGCTTTCTATGCTTACCGTTGCCCTTCTTTGCGAATAACAAGTCTGTTTCACGTGCTGCAGACAGATCCGAAACACCATCGCCAGCGTAGAAGAAAGTTGGCTGTGGCTCATTCGGCCTCTCCTTGAAATGCTTTGCATATGGCCGAATGGTCAAGGATTTGTCATGGCCGAAGTCGCTATCGTCATGGAATTGTATCTCCCAACCTCCCTCCTCGTCCTTTTTCTTTGAGCCTCGATCGATACACTCATTGCTCACGATTTCGATATCATTGGCCTCTGGTCTACGAACGTTTCCGAGTCAGCAATACTTATCAAGACATCGGATAGAGCTAGGAAATATCGCTACTATCTAAGAATGACCCACTAGAGGGACTGCCCCCCTCCAGAAGAAGACGATCATCCAGACGTTAGGTAATAAAGTGGCCCGAGGCAAGGGAGCAAAGGAAGGCTTTTCCAAAACAAAAAATTACAGTCAAGACCATTTAAGCAATGAAGTATGCAGGGTTCTATCATGCATGTCATGCAATTCAGAGGGACAAAGGCAGAGATGTACCTTACCCAACAAGATGTACCAGTAGCGCTTGGATAATGTCTGTCATGCCGGATGAAAGGACAATGACTGGGACATCATTCTCTCGAGACCATTGATAGAAGTCTTTGAAGTATGGATCGAGCTTGACGTTTTGAAGGAGGAGCTTGATGCATTCGGGGAAAGGGGTTTTGACACTATCCATCATATCCCTAAACGAGTCCCTGCGATACTGATTAGGTACCCACAGCTTGCTACTCATTTTGGTTTCTGCGTTCATACCGGAAAGTTACTTTCTCCGCCAGCACATCGGCATTGGCCTGCTTGCGCAGTTTCACGCCGAACCCAAGGTTGTCTGTCTGCGACGATAAGCGGGGGTTACCTGGCATTGTTCAAATGGCTGTCACCAGCCAATCATTGCCTATCGAGAATGGTGAGCAAATGTCAATTGACCAAGGTGAGGGCCACACACTGTCCTGTAAGGTAATTGTGCCTGTCCGGTCATCAGTCTCTCCATGCTGCCAGAGCGGGACCAAGATCCATACCATCGAAATCGGTGAAGAAGATGCATTTTGGCATCGCCTTCAGCGTCTCTGGGTAAGGCATCTTGATACCTGCTTCCACTTTTCGGCGATCTTGGAAGGGATAAGGGGGTAAGCAACGCCTGTATTTGCACGGAATTTTCAATCAAGTCTACAATATAGAGAGCTTTTTCAAGCCTGGGGGTGGGGCACTCTGATTTTGTGCCAATATGCTCGCGCGTAGAATAAGAATCAGAACGCCAAGGAATAGACCTACTCGTGCAAACCACAACCCAGATCCTGATCAGTGGCTTTCTATTCGCGAGATATGGTCCAACTCTAAATGGCTAGTCGCACGGAGGAAAGGTCTCCGTGCTCCGGGGCTAAGCTCTAGGGTACTCTGGGGCCCCAGTTCATGCTCAGATAATTCGGTAACCTGAGGATAGACTTTGGGATAGGAATTGGTCAGCCTTCAGCGCTATAAGTTTATAAGCAAAAGTAGTGTATTAAAGTCTTTAGTCGTGGAGATAATAAGCGTGGACCATATCTAGGTAGGTGTGGCCAGAACCGGGTGAACCCGTGTAGCCAAGAACGCTTCCACCCCACTCCACTCAGCTGTTAGTTCTATTGCTAATCCATGACACTATCAACATGTCGAGCTTGTCCCATATCCACCAAGCCCACAGCAACTATCTGGGCTTGGACAGCGTGCGCCCGGCACAATGTCCTTCAACGCGCTACCAAACGAGCTGATCTATCAGATATCCCAGCGTGTACTGCCAGACGACCTTGAGAGCTATGGACGTACCAGTCATAGGGTTGAGAACATTGCTGCACCTTTCGTACAGGAGCATAGACAACTCCGAGCCCAATATACTAAGGTGTCCCTTAGCCATGTTGGTGCGGCAGAAATGTTCTATGACATGTGTGCTAGACCGTGGATTAGCCTCTACCCTCGATACTTGGAGATCAAAGCGAATAAAAATTGGAGATCTTTGGAGAGTCCGCGGACCAAAGAAAAGGTGGCGCAGGTGGAGGTGATAACATTAAAGCGGAGTCAGGTCGAGGAGGAAGATATCAGGGATCTAATTCAGAGGACCAGGCTCATCCCGGAGCATGAAATGCGCCACTGGATCGAGGAAATCGGTCGTGGAGACGAAGACTATCTTTTCGCTTTCATGCTTGCATGTCTACCCAATGTCGAAAGACTCATCGTTCGGCTGGACCACACGAGATTGGAGCAACTCAAAGACATGGTGCGGGCTATCAAGCGATTACCTAGACCTCGGTACCAACCGAAAGCCCTTTCGAGGCTGACCGACGCAAGAGTGCTGGAACGAGAAGGATCTGACTCGTGCGATCTCGAGCTCTTCCCGTTGCTCGCATCCCTACCTGGTATACGAGTCCTTCATGGACGCAACCTCGTTGGCATGTACCGGGAATGCTACCGAGATGGCTGGCTGGAATATCCTGGGGCTAGCTCATCCATCACACACATTTCTCTTGAGACTTGCGGCATGTCTGTAGAAGGCCTTGAAAAGCTCTGCGATAGTATCACAGGTCTACGAAGCTTCAAGTATGTTGCACATCGCGCTGGATGGGGACTACATCGCATCAGTGATTTGCTAAAAAGCGCACATCCTACGTTAGAGGAGCTTGTGCTGTCCACTGGCTCTGGCGATAGTCGATTCATAGGTCCACTGCGGAAATTCACAGCGCTCAAACACGTCACAGTGGACACCGGCATGTTGATCCAACGAGGGAAGATGCAAAGAGCCGTCGATGTGCTTCCTGCATCTATCGAGACTGCAACACTGACTGGGAACAATCTAACCACGGTTTTCCAGGAGCACTTCTTGGGCGACCTGTATCGCCCATCGTTTCATTACCCCCACTTGCGTCGCCTCAGTGTAGATGACAGTTGGGGCAAACGCGATATCGGCAAAGATCGTCTCAAGTTTCAGAAAGAATTTCATAAGCAGTCATCGCCGTCGTGGATGCTTCGATATAAGTAGCCTCCTGTCTCCAGTGCCACAGAGTGGCTACTGCGGACTCCAAATTGTATGCTGAACTATATATTCCTCTTAATTTCGATCTATAACGGTGCTGGTTCAATGGTGGATCTTGTATCTTCTCCTCTGGGTACAGTAATATTTCGAACGGGGCCAATCCTCTTCTACACTCTCTTAACGATGAAAGGACTTTGAATAGGCAAGATCGGATTTCGCTTGATCGATGTTCGTTCCCTTCACATTAGATCTGCATTTGATTGCACATCAATAGCTACAGCATTGCCGGCAGGTCAACACTATTTTATCAGATTCGAATTTTGCTACCGACTTGCCGCCTCATGAAGTCATATGTTGCAGCCACGTCTCGGTCCCAATAACGCTACATACGCATTAGCTGCTGGTATGTCCCCCATGTGCTACATCTCCATTGAACGCTCGAAATTCCAAAACTCAAGGCGTTCAACAGGATGGGGAACAACGTATCGACACTATTGTTATTTCCGATGAGCTGAAATTTTAAGATTGTAGATGCCTTACCGATACCAAACAGTCATTCGAAGCGAAGTCGTGAATCATGGTCAGGGTAGAACTTCAAGATTCGCCGCCCTTCCCGGGCCTACAAAGGCCGTACACATTCCCTTCGGATGAACTTACGCATTCAGGTCCAAAACTTTTGCTGGTGTGAATGAATCTTGCCCACAATGCGACTTATCACTGAGTCAATCACAGATACCACTGCTGTATACCTTATACTCTTGAGGCCCCCTTCCTTCCTTTATAATTCAATCTTTGCAGCGCAACGTGAAATTAAAAGGACTTTAGTGGGGATCTATAAACACAGTTCCTAACCTTTTCTCATTATCAGCGACGTTCGCAGGGTGGCGCAAGCGTTTGCGGAGTAGTAACGACAATTTATCAAGGTCATCTTTGGTTGGCACGTTGGATGCTACGTACTTTTGGTATCAGAAAATTACAATAGGACTAGGTCGAGCGGCTATACCCATGTTGCAACACCATAGCTTTTATTCTCTTCATACTGTGAATACAATCCAACGTCATTCCGACCATCCATTCCAGTCCCTGACAGTTGGCGTTGAACAGATTGGAGCTCTTGAGAGATGGGTACGGTGACTAAGGTCTCTGCATCGGCACTTTCTCATCTGCGGTGGACGCGCGCCAGGGGTATAAGTGTTGCCATTAGGTCAAGGTACGATCTTCGTGGCGTTGCTGCGATGGGGAGACGCAAATAGCGTCGTGCTGTTGAGAGGAGAGTCAATACTGAATAATATTATAAGACTAGTATTTGAGTAGCTTAGAAAATATATGTCAAAATAAGACCATGATCCTCAGCGGGCAACAGGTGGAATGGCCTAGTGGCAAGCTTGCTGCATCATCCGGAAACGGTTGAGCGAAGATGTCACTTCCCATTCCGGTGTTGAGATCGATTCGGTTCGACCCCCGTTGGGTTCCTTCTCGGTAACGTTAGGTTATTAAATTTCCCAGAAAAGAGTTGCGGATATCTCTAGATCAACTGTTGTGTCAGTGTGACCACTTTACCCTGTAGAGTCGGTCATTCGATCCTGAGGTTCGCAACTCTTTTTTGGGGTTTTTTTGGCAGGGAAGTGCCACGGTAGACTAGCAAAGCTTGCCACACCGATACATGTCTGCAGCGGCGTATTGGCAACGCTTCGGCATTTTGCTGTATAGCGATGATTGGCGAACATATTGCTGTATATCGCTAGTAAAGTTGCATGTCGTGGACTCGGTAGGTTACATGTTTCGAAAATTAACTGGAGACTGTTGAAAACGCGGTTGAGTAATATTGATATCTTTACGCATCATCTTCCTTGCAGATAAATACACAGTCATGACCAAGGCCATCTATGAAGGTCAGCCTTGGTGCCGCTCAAATGTCGTGGATCCATATCGCCTTACCAAGGGCACAGCAGTAGCGAAATACCTTGGGTTGATACCCGTAAGCGTAGCCATGTTATAATGATCAGAACTTACCACTTCAAGGGTGGATTCGAGTGCATCTCCGACACGTTCATCCCAAAAATTCCGGCCAGGAAAGTTAGTGGTAGAAAGATAAAAGTTATCCAGCTCAGTCGCCATAAGCTGGTGTTGAGCTCGAGAGATTGGCGTGCGTCACGAATTGCGATTGACTTGTACATCTGTAAAGACAAGAGATTAATCCGAGGTCAGACAGCCAGCGTGTTGAGAATTTACCAGATCTACCATCTGAGCGACAGGCTTCCTCAATGACTCCTCAACCTCGCTGCTCAGCCTCGCGAATTCCTTACGATTCTGACGTAGCCAGTCTGGTTCCATCGTATTGGGGCCGGTGATATCGATTAGTTCATGCTGTACATTTTCAAGTAAAAGGACGTGAAGTTTAAGCAGTCTTTCCGCTTGTTGCAGCCTCTTAGATGCTCCCCACAACAATGGCGAATATTTGTCGTCAGCTGGCTGACTATAAATTCGTTCTTCAAGAGCGGCAACGTAATTGAGCCAGGAGAGTATGTAGTCACTCCACTTCGCAGAGACAGCGTCGAATATATGCCTAACAGCGGCAATCAAGACCGGATTACCGACCAAAGGATTTTCAACGTCAGCGTTATACATCAGACTTTGCCAAGGTATTAATCCATCCAAAAGCTCCTCACTGATCAGACTTTTGCGCATCGAATCGAGAATGACTATAGTGTTCTCATCGAGGCCTAGATCTGGGTCTGGAAGATTGTGAGGTTTGAGTGTACCTTTCCTGAGCTGGATATATATCGAGAGTCTCTGCTCACACATTTCTGGTAATGACAACACGTCGTCTCGCTGAAGATCACCTTTTCCTTGTAGGACATCCCGCTCAAGGTCTGGAGTTCTTTTGGGCAGGCGAAGAACGGGGTACTCCATGCCAAAGGCAGTGCGGATGCCGGTGCCGGTACCGGTCCGCTCAGGTCTCCAAAAAACAGTCTGCATCGGGTAGAGGTCACCAACATACTCTTCAAGCAAGTGGTGCTGCCTTTTGTTTTGGAAAGGCTGACTTGGCCCAATTGCCCAGGCGCGGAAATTGTTTCTGTGCCCATTGAATGACATATGAAAGGCTTGGCCGAGGGACAAGAATGCTTCTCGGTCATCTTGAATGTGACTTTTCAGCTCAGCAATCTTCTCCTAGGAGTTGGCGATGACTCGCTTACAATATTCTTAGATTCGATGTGCCTTGTTGAGGCATAAACTGTCCGCATGAGTTTTGACCAACAGATTTAATTGACGCTTTACGAACCTTACGCAATGCATCTTCCATGGCCTTTGTTAGCGAAGATGAGTTTCTACTTGGTTGTTCATCATTTTCATCCACAGCGTACCCGGGGACTTCTATCATGGAGTACTCGGGATTGTCCCAACTTTGGCGAATACTTTCGGCGGTGACTAGCATATGGTAAGTGATTGAGATCATACTGCACTTGCACTTGAAACACTAGCACAACCTCCTGTTACTTTATCCGTATTGCCATATTCAGCTACTACCACTTTCCTCGTCCGGATGGCAATGGGGTCCTCGTTGCGATGATCTTGAATCCATTCAGAAGTCTCCCTATTTTGTAAGGGTTTTCCGAAAATGATTGATTTCCACTGAAGCAGGTTTAAACAACGAAGGGGTAGCTTCCGCCCAGAGGTAGCTTCAGCTTGCGGTATTGACGACTTCTCTTCATCAATTTGTGCCACCGGCTCTTCAGTGCTAGGGTTTACGGCCGCCGACTGATGAGTAGCAGGGACGCCGTCCTGGGTCTCTGTAGACGAAAACAACTGGCCATATATCCTTGGAGTATCCGCTCGAACTGATGTTTTCGCGGATGGTAAGGGTAGACGCTGTTGATTTAGTCTGCCATCATTCCCATCAAAGTGATATTGCCGGTACCTATTTCCAAGTGTCCGGAACGGGTTGTAGAAGATGGCAATGGGGCTTATGGGGTCCATACTGGACAATGGGTTTTGCTGCCGGCTTTTATCCTTGCATATGGATCTTCAAGGGACGAAGGGCCTAGGACACTATCGGTCGCTAGGCTATGTCTTGGATAAGATCAACCTCCAGCGCAGCCCAGGAGTATTCCTCAGCCGACAGCTGTTGACCATCTCCCGTATTTCGAGAACAGCACCATATGGCATAGAGGCTGAGTTGGAGATGGCAGGTTGCGGGATTTCAGTAGATATCCAGGGGCCCCCACCCCGCTGTTGGACGGCAAATCCCGCACCTACCTACAAAGCATGGTGAAGTTCTGTTGCCAAATCGTCAGCTGCTGCTAGACTTCGTCGATGCAAGCACACCGTAGAGTAGGATCGGGCTTGACAATTGACCAACGAGGTCGGCTTTGCTGGAATTCTGTTGGGTACTATGTTATAAAATCACGCCACAACGTAACGAGTTCTGAATTTTGAATGGATGTTAGATTGAAGCGAAAACGTTTATCTATTGGTTGTAGCCTACATCACATCGCTATGTGCGCAAGGCCGACTTCTGGTTCCATGTGACTATCAGGCCATGGGCTTGCCAGCCTTCTGATCCTCTTTCAACTTATCCAGAAGCTCCTTGGGCGGGCCCTGTCGGTACCCTTGTGGGTTGTTCTTTGTCCATCTCCACAGATCCTCGCATGCATCATACAGCGTCCTTTCAGCCTTCCACTTCAACTCGGTATTCGCCTTTTTAGGGTTCGCTGTAAGGTCTAGCACATCGCCGGCTCTCCGACCAACGACTTCGTATGGTAGTTTCTTACCCACAGCATCGCTGAACGCCTTGATCATCTCGAACACAGTGCTGCCTTTTCCAGTGCCCAGATTCCAGGCTTGCACGCCGGGGTGGTGCTCGCGTAGATAATCGAGGGCAACCAAATGGCCTTTTGCGAGGTCGAGGACGTGGAGGTAGTCGCGAATGGCGGTGCCATCCTTGGAAGAGTAGTCTGCAATGACTTCTGTAAGCATACATTTTTTATATACGCTTCCATAGTAAGGGTTTGGGGCCTCACCATCTCCAAATACCAGCAATTTGTCCCTCTTCCCAATTGCTACTTGCGCGAGCAGAGGAAGCAAGTTGTATGGTACACCTAGAGGGTCCTCTCCCATTAATCCACTCGGGTGACTCCCTGCAGGATTGAAGTACCGCAGCAGTGCTCCATTCCAGTGTTCCCCACTCTTGCCTTGCTTTGTAAGGTTATTACGTTGAGCTTCGACGTGGTCAGTGATCAAAGACTCAACGGCGGCTTTTGTACGGCCATACGGATTTGTAGGTCCTATGGGACAGCTCTCTGGAATGGGAATCATGTTTTCGAAACGGGTAGCATCTCCATAGACGGTGGCAGAGGAGGAGAAGACGATGTTGGAGACATTGTTGCGGGTCATGGAGGACAGTAGGCAAATAGTGCCATACACGTTTGTCCGCCAATATTCTAAGGGAATCTCAGCAGACTCGCCTACAGCCTTGGGACTGTTAGCACAGATCTGGAATCCCCGCTATTTACGATGCTGGTCTGGGGAAAAATTCAGTGAATATGGTGCATGTGCACCTTTCAGCCTACCTTCAAAGCGGCGAAATGTATAACACTGTCAATGTCTGGATGCGCCTTGAAGACCTTGTCAAAGTCCTCCTCTTTCCTGATGTCAATGTCGAAGTATTCAGGCCGCTTGCCGCAGATGAGCTCGATGCGATTGATCACTTCTTTCGAAGCGTTGTACAGATTATCCACGATCACGACCTTGTAGTCGGCCGTCAACAGCGCAAGAGCGGTAAATGAGCCAACGTAGCCGCATCCTCTGACAGCCAGTCAGTAGCGCATTTTGCAAAAGAAGATGTAGCTGGAAGAAATACTTACCCCGTGATGAGAACCGAGCCTATAGTCATTGTTGCAGTAATATCTGAAGCTCAATTGGATGTCGTGGTGACTACCCGACAGCTGATGGTCTTTCTCGGTGCGCTCTCCGGCGTTCCGACACTCAGGTACCTTATCTCACTAGTGTAAGATCTAGTCAGTCTTAGGACTACTTTAGTTTTCTCTGCAAGGAATCCTTACCCCACCCCATACGCCGATCAAGATCCGAGGTCTATTTCCGCTATCCTGGCATGGTAGACCCAATGTCGTCCTTCCGTTCGTTTACATAATCACATGGGACCGATAGCTATCTGATACCAATGATGGAATTCCTCCATGGGTGTCTTTCATCTCTACAGGAAAGACCTCTGAATCACTCATAATGACCTCCTAACCATCCATTCTCCGCAAACACATCGTTGAAAACAAAACGATGGCCTCCACCACCGAGCTACCAAAGACAATGAAGGGCATCCTCATCGAAAAGACAGGCGGAACAGAAGTCCTACAATACCAGACCGATCTCCCAGTCCCAACCCCCAAAGAAGGCGAAGTCCTCATCAAGAACGACTTCATCGGCATCAACTACATCGACACCTACTTCCGCACCGGCCTCTATCCATCGCCCAAGCCAGAGATCCTCGGCAAAGAAGCCGCCGGTCGCATAGTCTCCCTCGGTCCTTCGGTCACGGACTTCAAGCCCGGCGATCGCGTCGTATGGATGGGATCTGCAGGATATGCCGAATATACCGCCGCGTCGGCCGCCAAAACAATCAAAATCCCCTCCTCCATCTCCTCCTCTGATGCCTGCGCGGCTATACTGCAAGGACTCACGGCAATCACGCTCGTGGAAGAAGCGTATACAGTGCAAAAGGGCGACTGGATCTTAGTCACCGCTGCATCTGGTGGTGTGGGATGTTGGCTGTGTCAGATCTTGAAGGCGAAAGGCGCACATACGATTGCAACAGTGGGAAGTGAGGGCAAGGTCGGGGTAGCAAAGGAGAATGGAGCGGATGTTGTTCTTGTCGAGGGGCCGAACGTGGTGGAAGAAAAGGTGCTGGAGTGTACGAATGGGAAAGGAGTTAGTGCAGTTTTTGACGGCGTGGGGAAGAGCACTTTCGATCGTAGTCTGAGTGTCCTCGCAAGGAAGGGCACTTTGGCAAGCTTCGGGAATGCTAGCGGGGCAGTCGAGCCCTTTGCTATTTCGTAAGTACCCTCTGATATTTAACCCAGAAATCGATACAGAATGCTAACCGCATACAGGAGGTTGACGCTGAAGAATGCAAAGGTCCTTAGGCCAACGCTCTTCAACTACATTGCCACGCGGGAGGAGTTCGAAACATATACAGAGAGGTTGTGGAAATTCATGACTGAATCAGGCTTCAAAACGTGCATTCATAATATATACCCTTTAAAGGATGTCGCAAAGGCACATACTGTGAGTCCAGGAATGGTCCCTTAACCCTTATTGGCTAACGGAAGTGACAGGATCTTGAGGGCCGGAAAACTATGGGCAAATTGCTCATGGTCCCTTAGCCGGAGAATCTAAAGCAAGCACAACCCAACATTGAAGCTGATCACTCGCCAATCTTCGTCTTATCCTCAACTTGTTCCTTCATCGCCTACTGCGGCTCAGTCGTGCGCTTGACATCGAAGATCTCCTGGACGACTGCATCGGAATTCCCAGCGACCTGCGTCAGCTCTACTCCCACTTTCCGTACTTCAACTCCGAAACCTTCTTCTGTCATGTCCTCCGCCTTCTCTTTACTTTGTTGGATCTCGGCTCCATCCTTAGCCATTTCCTCAAATTCATCGTCATATCCAGCGGCAACGATGTTTGTGTTGACCTTGTAATCCTCGGCTTCAGCGCCAGTAGCCGTTACTGCTATGCCGTTCTCTGTGGGAGCCTCTGTGGGATCCTCTTCGTGGTGTACGCTCGTCTTTTGTCCCTTTTCTTCACCATTCTTGAGCCCTTCCTCCTCGTCTCCACTTTCGGCACTACCGCCCAGCATGTTCTTCTTTCTCATGGGTAGCCACACCTTCTCTATTTCCTTCCAGTCCGACATCAGTTCATTGGGGATCATCTTATAAAAGGAGCAGTGTACACCCTGAAAAGCGTCAAAGTAAGTAAGTCCGAAGCTTGTCTCCCTGACCGTTGCTTCGAATTTCATGCCCACGGCGCATTTCTCTAGGATCTCTTCCTCGACCCAGAATTCGTAAGTCTTCGATGCTGGTGGATTGGCGTTGAGATAAGTCTCCTCCTCTTCGGTGAGGTCTTCTTCCGGGGCGTGTGGGCTGAACCAGGTCTTGGCCTTCATCTTGCCTATAGCTTTTAGACCTGCGCACTGCGGTTGTCCATATAGCTTCAGGACAGTTTCGTTGGCGAAAATGATCTCGGTGACTTCGAATCCAACATCCTTGACACTTGTGACCTTACAAGTCCGCTCGCCCAGTTGCTGCCGGTACTTGGGGAACATCTCGTCGCTTGCGTTTGCAGCAAGACCGAACTTGAAGACGTTGCGGGCTCGTTCTGGGCTGACGCCTGCGTTGCATTCTGTTTCCACTTCTCCCATCCAAGCCCGATCAGTGGAGTACATCCCTTGATACGATCCGCCGAAGATCTCGGAGCAGGCCATGTTGAACTCGCCAGGCAAGAGAGATGATAAGATTGTGATGTTCCACTGTGTGAATTCGTAGTCAGCATTGCCTATTGTATAAAACCATGTCAGAGAACATGAGGTGCCGAAGTAATTGTTTTGCCGTAGAGAGAGAGCACATGTCCCAGAATTTGTTTCATGCTACACCCTATCAGAAACAAACGCACTGACAAACACATACGATTTCATTGGCGGCCATGTCACAGAGAGTACGTGCGGCGTTGATTTGGTCGATATACTCGGGACAGACATCGTGATGTAAAAGGTAATTGAAGAAGTTGCGTAATATCCCGACAAGGTACTTGACCTTGTCTTCGCTGGGGAGATTATATCGATCAGCGAGTCTTCCAGATCTGTGGTCGTCAGTATCTTTCTTCATTGAGATAGAGCTTGCTGACAGAAAAGATGCGAGGCATCCCTCAAAGTCCACAACATGTGTGGAGTCGAAGGCATCCACTTTGTTAGGGTCCACATAATGGGTCGCGGCCAACTCTGCAATCTCTGCGGCGCTCCTCGTGCTCAGAGTTTCTGCATCAAGACCTCCAAACATTTTCGGCCCTGTGCAGATTTTATGTTAGTATCCATCACTCAATGTGATGAGTTGAACAACACGGAATGTCATATCATGGAGATCTTGGTCAAGTCTGGGCCACTGATCTGAAGTGCGTTCTCGGCCACATGAACCACCAGGGAGGTAATAACTTCAACAATCACATACCTCCTTTCACACCTCCGTGCACGAGATATCTGTCGAATACCGTAGTACCCTCAGCATCGAATTTTCGCTTGGCAACGAAGCGCTGGATAGCTTGCTCAATCCGCCTACACATATATCAATTAGGAGTCTATCAATCGGATTGCATTAGTATAATCCTACTGAGTAAATCGATACGATCTGTAGTAGAGCTTAGCGAGGTCTCAAGGATATGGTCAAATTAGTATTCGACTTACGGGTCATAGATCTTCTTTTCTTCCTTATGCTCGGCTGGTGTAAGTGGAGCGTCGACGTAGTATTCTTCAAACCCGGTTGGTGCGTTCTGTGAATGCACGACGGGGTCAGTCATGGACTTCACGAATCACGACTGAATTGAAGACTTACCAACCCTCGCTTGCTCTTTGGCTTGGACTTCTTCTTTTTCTTTTTACCAACTCCCATCTCCATAGGGATGTTGCCATTCTCCGGCTCGTCGTCAAGCTCGTCCGCATCCTTTTCGGCATTTGATATTTCAGTCGTGAGATCAATATCACATGCTGCCTCTTTGGCTGGCTCTGTAATCGTGACCGTCTTAACATCTTTGGCAGCGCTAGGCTCCGTCACATTAGCAACATTTTCCATGGAGGAGGCTCCGCTTGTGGTCGCAACAGGGTTGGGGTCGATCGCGTTCATCGCTGGTAACTCCATGCCATCTGGGCTGATACGATCTTCCTCGTTAGCCATGACGGTCGATCTGAGGGATCAATATACCAGGTAGGCTCGAGATGGCTGTAGCCGGTTCTAAAAAGATATGAGATATTGAGCGACGATGAGGGACCACGAAAGACAAGAGTTAAGACCCTTCAAATAGTAGACGATGAGATACAAAGTGAAGTCATTCAACACCTTCTCACGATGATGGTTTCCGAGGCCTCCGCCAAATTCACTGTGGTTCGTATTCAAGGCACCACACTATGTGCATCCCTCAATGTACGCATGTGCCTGATACTAGAGATCGGGAAAAGCGACGATGTTGGGTTTTTTGACGGTGACAAAAGTCAGGGTTTGATCGATGTTTGCTAGAATATGCGAGACCTATCGCGTATCCTACTCGTTTTCGACCACAGAATTCCATGTCAACACTATGCAGCATCCTTTCGAGACTTGCTTGCAGGTGAGAAGTAACAGCACGCGCAGGGGAATTAATCTCCTTCTCCCCACAATCTTCTAACCCAGGCGCACCATTGGCCAGTGGGATTGTCGCCCATTGAGGTTAGCAATGCTGCACTTATGGCGATCATGACACTAGACTGTATACAGCGGCCAGATATCGATAGATCTACCTTAGAATACCCGCTAGCTCCCGCCCAACTTTCCTGAAACTTCCCGATTTCTCGGCGTTTCGGATTGCTTCGTCAAATCCTGGGAGGGTTTGCCGAAAAGTGAGGCTACCAGAAGTACATACGTGGCCAGGAGTCGGCCACCCAAAGATACTCATGGCTTTCAAGAGTCTTGGGAACCGTGCTCATTCTACAATGCTTCATATCATGTAATTGATCACTACGTCTCCTCTTCTGAAGATGGCGGCGAGCAAATCCTTCCGGAAGTCCCAGCTAATAGCTTTCAACAATGTCGCTGCTGGCCAGTAAGTATTGAAATTGTTCCATAATTGGGCTGCACGTTTACTAACAGATGGGCTTCAGTGATGGTGTGCTGTCAAGCCCTTCGGGTGAAATTGTTGTCAAGCCTTGCAAGCAATCCGAGATCGATTTCTACGAGTCTACCTCCGCCCATCGTGACTTCCTTCCCCATATCCCTACCTTTCTAGGCAAAATTACACTTGGGGCAGACAGTGCTATAGCTCAGGCAAACGAAGCGACTGTCTTGCCGAGTGAGACAGCTACCGAGCTTCCGCCAGGGTCCGGAAATGGCAGCACAACGGTCATTGCAAACAACTGGGCACCTTCGAATGGTGAGAAGATACAGACAGATCTGGCTATCGTGCTGGGGAATGTTGCACATGGCTACAAGAAACCCAACATTCTGGATGTCAAACTTGGCGCAAGGCTGTGGGCTGACGACGCTCCGATGGAAAAGAGAGTGAAGTTGGACAAAGTCGCGGGAGAAACCACGAGCAAGCCTCTCGGCTTTCGCATTGCTGGTATGAAGACCTACCATGCGGACCCGAACAATGACAAAGAAGGAGTGACGTCTGATGGGTATAAGCTATACGACAAGATGTACGGCCGCAGCTTCACTGCTCAGAATGTAGACGAAGGCTTTGGAGATTATTTCCTGCTGGCCACGGAAGCCAGGGCAACAGGCCCGATCAGAAAAGTAATCAGAAGGTTCATCAGCGACCTCGAAGCAATGCAAGCCGTCATCGAGAACCAAGAAAGCAGGATGTACTCCGCGAGTCTCCTCTTCGTGTACGAAGGCGAACCACAATCTCTCAGCCAGGCCTTTACGCTCGAGGCAGACGTCATCAATGATCTCCAGCACAAGACAGCACATGCCAATGGAATCACGAATAGGAACCGCACGGAAGCTACCGACGATAACAAAACTGTCGATGACGACGAAGACTCAGCAGAAGGTATCAGCCTTCCAGCCATTCAGAGCGTAAAGCTCATCGACTTCGCCCACGCCGAATGGACCCTTGGTCAAGGTCCAGATACCAATCTTTTACATGGCATCAGGAATGTCATCAAGATACTGAACGAGCTCGTCTGAGCAATGTGGAACGCTGTGTATGATACCCATAGTTGTTGAAACGTGTAAAAGGTTTTGAAACAAACGATCACTTACAAGCGAGGTTTCTGATACAGTTTTCTCCCAAATTGTTGGAAAAGCAAGGCTGTTGGATCTGGTGGAGGATCAACATTTGTAAATACCAAGTCTCTTGATCGAACCACAAACCTATACAATATCCACGCGATGCTCTAATGCTCGTTATCCGTTCCATCATGCCGCATAACTTCAAGACGCAAATTCATCACCTCATCAATGTAACCTCCTCAACCCTTCCACCAATTCCCTCACCCCCTCCGCCCCACCCATCGCCTTCCCCACCTCTCCAAGTCCCCGCACAATCTCATCCTGCTGATCAGCCGGAAGAGTCAAGAAGCCCTCAATCAATTCACCATCCACGAATCGATACGGCTCATCGGCCTCCCTAACCTGATTCTTGAACGCGCGATACGTATTGAAAGGAACATCACCCAAGCTCTCCACCAATGGTGCCAGACCGGCTTGCAAACGCATGAGGAAGTCGCGATGAGAAGGCGCGATGAGCCCGAAGAGATAAATGCTCCCTTCCACCGTACCCATGAACGCTTTCGGGGTGACGGGCGCAGGGTTCTTGGCGTCGATTTCGACTTCGAAAGACCGGATGCGATTGACCATCTCCCCCAATCGCATTTCGCTCTCGACTTCCAACCTCCGCCTATCGTCCGCAGTCACCCCGGCCGCGTTCTGCTTCAACACCATCAGATTGCCTTCGGCGTCGGCTTCTAGCCACGTGCCTTCGCCGACATGAGCGACGGCCGTGCCCCATACCGTTTGAAAGTGGCGGGCGGTTTCTGCTAACGTGGGGTCAACACCACCTTGACCGGGCGTGTAGGTGCAAATGGAAACGGATTTCATCAGGTCGGCTATTGCAATTTGAGACGTTGGCGCGTGGATTGAAAGGTCGATGGGGGCGGTCGAGGTGCGGTAAGTGGTGAGCTTGCGGAGGTGGGAATTTTCGAGAGCATAGACGACGACCTGTGAGGTGCATTAGCTGATGCGTATATAGCGATGGATACACAAGAATAAAAGATTTACCGTCTTGACCAGCGCTGCGACAATGTTGCCGGCTATTACGCCTAATGCTCGACAGGCGCCTTTCACAGGTAATTCGGTTATGACTTTGAGTTTGCGTTCGGAGGTGACAGCAAAGACAATGATCCTCCCGCGTATCGAGTCGTCTTGGTCATCATCCAGGTACGCCGTGCCAACAATGAAACGTTCAACTAGCTCGCCCGAGTCTTCACGAACGTCTGCTCTGATGACGCTTTCGACAAGCTCCTCCTCATTCAGTGCATGGGTATCCAATTCCTTGAAAAGGACCTCATCTGCCAGCTTGAAATGGCTCTTGACAACTTCTCGGCTGCGACATAATGACCGATGTATGGTGCCAATGCCAAAGGCTTTAAGTTTTGTAGAGTATGCTATTCTCCGCACCGTCTCGCCTACTTGCAGTGTTTGAACATGCGTAGTGCGCTCCGTATCGACAACCGCAATTCTAATTTCGTCCTGAGTAGCTATGGCTATAGCGCCAGGGTATGCTTCGGAGTCAAATGAGCAGACACTAGATGCATTTTCAGCAGTGACTGCAGAGTATACTATACGATCCTCTGAGCCATAGATCAAGCTCGGATGGTCACATGTAGCGAAGACGTTGATAAGACCATCAGCTCTCGGCAGTGCCTTGAAGGTTGCTTGCTGAGTGCCGAGGACCATAACCTTCTTCGAGGAGAGTGCAGAAGTTGCGAGATCGAGCGCGAAAGTTATAACTTCGCCATTAGCCATCGCGATGAATAATGTAGGCGATTGACCGAACAAGACTGGGGCGAGTAGTATAGAGCGAGGGATTGAAACTGCGTCATCACTGACAATAACCTTTTGCAGAGTCTCTAGGGTGTCAATGTTGAGAATCAATACTGCTGCGCTCTGCCAAAACCCTGCTATACATATGGCTGAAGGGAGTTGAGGAACGTGAATGCAAGCAATCTGGCCCTCTTCTGCGAATTGTCGTCTTGCCTTGACTTCGAGGTTCCTCGTAACGTCTAAAGAAACGGCCTCAAGGCCTCCGATTGATAATGCAAGGCTATAATTGTTCGCTGATGCGGCCGTGATTGCTTGCTCGATAGATGGCAACCATTCCGAGAGAACCATACCATTCTCCGAATCGATACAACGAACAGATGAGCCTGTGATTTGAATAAGTCGACCGTTGGGAAGGTTAGCTGCAAGAAGAGTTGCTTCGGATAAAGAGAAACTTTTGTAGTCAGCGCTCTCGTCCACTTCTCCGTCTGCTCGAAATATAAACACTCTAGTCTCGCCAATGAAAGACGCCACCAGAGTGTCCACCGTATCACCAGCACTACTTGACTTTAGAGAAAAGAGGTCAGTGGCATGATCCATCTTGCCTAGCGAGCCATGATCTTCCAACCCAACACCACTTCGGACACTTCGAAGACTCCCATCTTGAAAAGCGCCTGAGCCAGTCACTATCCTTGCCTGCCCTGAAGAATACTCATTCGTCTGACCTTCGCCAGCACGATTTCCCATGTCCATGATGGTGAAGTCCAAAATAGGGGCGATGTTCGAGATTGTCTGTACTATCTCGACGCCCTGCTCCTGAATTCTCAAGACCTGGGAATCTCCTTGATGAGAGCCCACAAACATGTAGCCGTCGTTAAGATAGACCAACACCGAAGCCCGGGATGTCACCCCGATCGAATCGAGCTTCCAGCCTGTCACCTCATCTTCATTTTCAAGTAAGAGCATTAACAGGTACAATTTGCCAACATCATCTGCTATTAACCACCGCTGCCTATCAATCTGTGTCCACGCCACGAATTGAGTCGCAACTTCTAAAGGATTGCTCAAGACGTCCCCATTAACATCATCATAATAGGTTATAGAGGTTTCCGCAAGCACAAGTAAACCATCTTGGCAATTGTCAGTGTACATTTCAGCTCAGGAACGGGGAGGTTTACACGCTGGTGCCGGCACAGGTATGAGATGGCTAGCTCCTAACTCTATATCCTCGCGCATCCCAATCACATTGTCAAGGTCCGCGCTACCAGGTTCGCCGCTACCGCCAGCAGCATAATCCAGTTGCCGTACGCTCAGACATACTCTCTGTTGACTATCCTCATAGAGTAGGGCAATCCTCAGCCGTTCGCCATCTCCTGTCTGTGGATATAGAAATGCTGCAGACCGGATAAAGAGATCCGAAATCCTTGCGGGCACAGGGTCGCCGAGAAACCCCGAATCACTAACGGATTTCTTCTTGATTCGTTGTGATATTGGTATGATAGTGACAATGCCATCGAACAGGAGGAGTGCCATAAACCGTCTTGTAGGGTCAATTAGACATCGATCGTCCGTTTGAGAATCTCTTGATGTCTTGTCTGCTTGGTCCTGGTAAGTCTTTTCTGTCCGAAGCCGCCGTTTATGTGAGTCCCACGAGACCGTGAAGTACATATATCGATCTGTCCCAACGAAGAGGTGATCAAGGTCTGAATGAGGAGGACGTAGTCTCTCCAGCATTGTGACCTTGCCGTAGAGGCTTCGAGTATAAGATAGAAGCAGTCCATCTGGCGTTTGACTGTAGATCTCGAGTGTATTGGCCTTGGCCAAGACCAGGCATTCTTCCTCGGGGGCCAGGAGACTGAGCTTCAATGCGTGTCTCACGCTGGTAGGTCGATGTATAGGAGCTAGGTAGGCCATGCTCCCTGAAAGCCAAGCAGATTGTAGCGCTGATATCTAGGTGCTGATCAGTAGCAAACCATGTACAAGTAACACGTTGTGACACGCACAACGCGCTGAAAGATAATGATATAAGATATTCAAGCAAATCGGGCTGCATGAACGCGGAATGCTCCCGCACATCTAAAATGCGTTCAACTTTGGACCGCCAAAAATTTCGCTACGGAGGCCATAGCCCCTCAAATGCCACGGCGGAAGAAGAGCACAGTTCCTGAAGTCCAGCAGGACACAGAAGTCAGTGTCGCCGATGGACTGGACTCGACCGCTGCCCCTGATGATCAACAAGACCGTATCTCCAGCGTAGGGCAAGGTGAAGTCTACGCAAAATGGGCCAAGCTGGGCTACTACGACCACCATCCAAACCATAATCCTGCAAACGCCTCCGAAATCCAGGTCAAGGCCATGCTTCAAGGCCATGAGAAGTTGAACCCAATTTTGAAAGAATACAAACTACTCCTCAATCAATCCAAAAAGCGCACATTGTTATTACAGTATCCCAATCGCGACTTTGGCCAGGAATATCGTGCTGCAACAGGTCAAAAGCCTCTCGAGCTACGGATCAAGCCAAAATGTGGCCTCGTGGAGCTGGATATCCCAATGAATATTCACTCCAACTTCGACAAAGAAAAAGGTATTGAGTATGGGGAAGCTTTGCGCAGTAGCCAGCTTCTACAGCAGGGTGGCTCATATGGTCTTGGTGGTGGATTTGGAGTTGGACCACGGGCTGTCAAAGATGATCGAAGAGAGTTCCCACATGATGGGCCGCCACCCGAAAAGCTCTTAGAGAAATTCAATGATTCTAACAATAAGGGTTACGTGATGAACAAAATCACTTTGGGAGGCAGAATTGTCCCCTTCAAGGACGGCGATCCTATATACATGTCTGCAACCTTTCGAGGAGGTTAGCGTCGCTGCTGCAATCTTGACGAATGGACCTTGAAGTAATTGTTCGCAGATATGTGCACGTGGACCAAACTCGATGCGATGGTCCAACTTCGTCCTCAATTCGGCCATATCGATGCATTTCACGCATCCGACAAGTCTGTGTACCGCCAGGAGCGTGCCTTGGAAGAGAGAGCCATCACTAAGTTCGATCTTAACGAAGCTCAAGCTGTCAACATGGCCGTCAAATCGGCAGAGAGCAACGATGACTCGGACATGTATGGAGGAATGAGTGAGACGGCTAAGCTCCTCAAGGCGATGAGAGATGAGCCTTGGCAGCGTCTGGCATGGATCGACCAAGACGTAAGCGCCACTGTCTTACCAAAGTTAAGCGTCCTACTGATCCCTGACAGGAGGATGAGTCATATCACATCTACGATGAGAATCTCATCTATCAAGATCCAGAGGATGCACGTCAACTTGTTTCCGAAATGACCGATGAGCAGTATTTAGATGCCATCAGCTGCCCTCGTCACGATCTGGCCAAACAAGGCGAAAAGGTCTTGGCAGGGGATGAAGCGTCATCTGCAGGGTCCCAGGCTGGTCTACGTGGTGTAGAAGATTTAGACCTTGATGACACTGGAGATGAAGAAGCCGAGAATGACGAGCTTTTGCCTCCGGGCGTAATCTCGCCTGACTGGCGACAATACGGACGAGTTGAGATGATATGTAGGACTATCTGCATAAGGCGAGAAAAGGACCGAGCATTGTGCGAAACCCTCCTGAAACAGAAATTACAAGACAGAGCGGAATTTTGTTTTCTTCTCCCACGTGACCCACACCACTTGTACTACAAGTGGCGCCTCGCTGAGAACAGAGCTGGGAGAGGATACCCGCCGGAAGAGGATACCGATAGTTCGAGGCTCGACCTCGACAAACAGACGCAAAAGTAAGGCGCAGTGGACAATGCATGCACAGCGATTAGTGGAATGAATGGAATGTTATTACGATACCCAATATAGCCTGGCTTTATCAGCCAAACTCGTAGGAATGAAAGGATTGCAATCATAAGTAATGTTAGTAGCAATGAGCGAGTCATGTGTGGTCTGATATCTTCCTGTGTACTCTAAAGTGGCGAACTCGTAAAGATACCTTGTCAGATTGGACAGAATTCAGGGACAATGATGAGGTGCCTGATGCTACAAGCTCAAGTCTCCTCGAGCGAAAATCTAGAACTCCTCAGGGTGGTATGACTGGCCTACTGGAGAGCCAGAAGTACAAATGTTGGCCTATCCCTGGGATCAACGTATAGGATACCTAAAGTAAAGTACGTACGGAGTAGGAGTTCGGACGTTTGCAGAGAGAGATCTGTACCTTAAGCGATCGAAGCGCCGGGACGCCTAGGACTAGCACCGATGAGCTGGATCTCTTGGCAACACAGGCTAAGTAGATTCTGTCCAATATGTCAATTCCAGGGCTTCAACTGTCTGCACCTGTGGATACGAATGTTATACCAGCAGTGCATGAGCTCCAGGAGGGAACCGAATGGCGCTTCGAGGTGACCTTTGGCACCAAGGTAGAAGTCAAAGTAGGAAATTTCCCCATTCTCCATCATATAATACTGTATTGCAACCCCATCATCGCTGAGACTCGATTCTGTAGCTCCTCTCTGGTAGCGCAGAACTATTCGGCACGGAGCTCGCACAGAAGCAGCCTTATACATTTACGGGCACTAAAGCAGCCATATACACTTGGCATGGCTGTCGCATTGAGGTCGTTGGTGACTGCCAAGTCGAATACATTGCGGAAGAGACCCCCATGACTAGCTATGCGAATTTACACTTTGCTCTTGAACGACTGCGAGGCGAGGCTTTCACACACGCGAAGGATGGACCAAGAGTATTGGTGCTTGGCCCAGAGAACGCAGGGAAAACAAGCCTGGTCAAATTGCTCACAGCATACGCCACGAGGTCCGGCCGCCAGCCCATCGCCGTCAATCTTGATACTAAGGAAAGTATGTTAAGCATACCGGGAAGTCTCTCGGCGGCGACGCTTTCTTCAATAATCGATGTGGAGGGAGGCTGGGGTAGCAGCCCGACGAATGGGCCAATGCCAGTGCCTGCGAAGTTACCACTAGTCTATTACTTAGGTTTGGCCAACCCGGAAGATAGAACGTCTGTCTACAAACCCATCATTACAAGACTTGCTTTGTCTGTGATGAACAGATTGCAGGATGATAAGGAAGCGAGAGGGACAGGCTGCGTTATTGACACGCCGGGAGTCATCAGTCAAGGCAAAGGGAGCTACGAGGTAGCCAATCACGTGATCTCCGAGTTCTCTGGTAAGTTTCTGGGACCATGCAACAATTTACAAGATGTCGCTCATTATCTATTCAGTTAGCGTGGTCGTTGTTCTCGGTTCGGAACGGCTTTATAGTGACATGCTTCGCAAATGCAATGGACTGAAAACAGCAACAGGCGAGACGATAACAGTAATCAAATTGGACAAATCAGGCGGCTGTGTTGACCGAGATGAAGCCTACCTGGATCAATTCCGACAAGCCCAGATTCGAGAATATTTCTTAGGGGACGCCAAGAGCATTCTGAGTCCTCACACTCAGCAGATTGACTTCAATTTCATGAACATTTACAGATTGACAGAATGTGAGTCAGAGATATCGTCGATGACCTGAGTGCACAACTAAAACTGCTTCAGCATCTGCACTTCTCACATCGTTGCTGCCAGGAGATGCCATCGAAGAAAGCCTGACGCCTGCCATTTTCGACCAGGTTCAACCTTCGCTTCAGATGCAGAATTCCATCATGGCTATTGTCCATGCAGAACCGGGCGATCCTCAGGAAAGTATCCGCGATGCGACGGTCATGGGCTTTATATACGTGGCTGAGGTGGATGAGAAGAAGAGGAAGCTCAAGATTCTAGTTCCACTGAGCGGAAGATTGCCCAACAAGGCTGTGGTATGGGGTTCATGGCCAGAAGGAGTTGGAGACCTTGTTGGGCATTAATAGAAGTATGCGGCGTTGATTCAATAGTTTTCACAGAGCGAGGCATTCAGACCGGCTGGTTGGGAGTGTGTTTAGATATCAGTATTCCTCAAATCAGGCCACACCTACGATTCATCTTACATCGCTTATGCTACAATAACACCTAAGCGCCTCTCAAGCCTGCTTCGTCATCAGAGAGCGTTGCGTTCTGTCAATGGCTATCCCACCCCATGTCAGATGAGACAACAAGGACATGGATCTTGAACACCAGCAACGTCCAGTGCCCTCGTGCTGATAACGGTCAGTGTCACTATTGAGGTCGTTCACCTCATCGACTTTTTCTTTAGGCTCTATAGCCGTATCTACGTGTACTTCTCCATTCCTCGTATGTCATCGAAGCTTACAGCGCAGGCAGATACTCACACCTCAGATATATTCTCAAGTTTTGAACCACCGGAGCGAGTCAGCAGTCCTTGACTGGTTTTGTGCTAGTTCATTGTCAATCGCAAGCGCAAGAATTCTTTGAGTGGGTTGAAGGGGATGAGTGCAGACGAGTTGGCAACGCGAGAAAACTGCAATCCGCGAATCGCAAATATCTGGACCCAAGAAATTTTTGCGAGCGTTCTGGATTCAGCGTGCCCGGCTGAGTTCATTGTATTCGAGCACTCGGTTGATGATTTTTGAAATTTTGATCCGAACATCAAATTACAAGAAACCGTGACACTGATATGGAATTATCCCTTGACAAGAAACCGATCTTCATGCCGGCTTTAGCCGTGGAGGAAATGTGAACATTGCTGGAAGAGCAGATCAGAGCCAAAAGTACGGATGTTAAAAAGCTTCAATTACTTCCAAGAGCTTGTTTGCCTAAGGCTTGCATCTTCACGAGCAGCACCATCTGTGGCGAAGGGGCTGAAGACGGTGTCCATTCACTTAGCGCCATGTCGATAATGCGACTTAATAGGAGTCAAACAGTCTGAGTATACAGCCTGTCAACCATGAGCTGCTGTATCTGTGATACTTCGCAAATATCTTGAGGCTCCGCCCAATCCTTCGCATGAAGAATGCATCGATGTCCATCACGACATATGGCGTAACGCTTTGCATGTGCACAGAGTAGTCACTGTGGCCGTCCAAGGCTGGCTTCTGAAATAAGAGACACGCGAACCTGCGGCAGCAAGGAATAGGAAGTTACTGCCCACATGCTGAAGCGATCCTCCGCCACAATCCTGGCAAACGCGACGGTTGGGTCTGACATGTAAGAGCGTTGTTTCTGTTGAAGACGACCGCGTATCTGAGGTCGCAGGCCAGATCCTAAGCGTCGAAATCAGGTGCAGAAGCTCTTAAGCTCGAGAAGAGTCGAAATTTAACTCGTATAGATCCTCTATCCCTCTTTTTGACTTCGCCCTTGAGCTCACTCATGTTCTCAAAGCCCTTGATGAGGTCCATGTTCCTCATCTTAAGCTATCATATGTCTTCGCATCGCCAAAAGAGTGCTATGATTACCACATTGTGAGATAACCAGAGAAAGAGGACGCAGGGTGAAGAGTATATGTATTGTTTTCGACAAGGGGAGATGATCTAACATTGTTTTGTAATGAAATCCCTCAGATTAAAGATGTTGGTCTGTGCACAAATTGTCCGCCTGTAATTCTAACCTCTGACACGCGGTACTATCCTGCCTCCGTGCTTTTAGCATGATGTAGACTCGGACTTCAGCCCTGTGAAATAGATGCGGTGAGACTTGTCTCAAGTTAATAAGTTAGGTTGGACACCCTTTAAGACTTCTCTGGAGTGTTCAGGGCTCTATATAGGTTGATGCGGTATAAGTATCTATGGACTGCTATCAAAAATCACTTCTCTTTTGATTATCCAGTACCTAATTCTGATTGATGATTTTAGCGCTTCAAGCCCTGTCGCAAGTATGAAGACTCTCGCAATATCATAAAAGCGTACCATTTCTATACTGATGTATATCTTATAAGAAAAAATGTTGGTTCAATTGCAGCCTTCCGGTCGTATCTCACGAACGGGTACCGAGCATAACATCTTGGCCCCACTGATTCCCAGTACGAAAGCAGTGAATCATGTCTGCACCTTGTGATCTCCTTTTATGGCTTGCTCATAGGACGGTGGAACACCCCCCTCCGCGGAGCTCTCTCCTCGCTGTTCTTCTGGCACCGCTGCTCCTTGTGTGGTTCCATAATCTCTTTGCGACTGTTGTGGTGGGTGCTGCCCCTGAGGGAGCGCTTGTTGCCTCGGAGCCTCTATGCTTGGCTGGTGACTGACGTGATAGTACGCGACTCGTCCGTTTTCCCCTTGATCGTTGGGTATAGTTTCGTACTCGTAGTTGCTAGGCTCAGGATAGAGGGAAATGATATACCATGCATGGATTACGCCAGGCACGTATCCCAGTGTGCACAGGAGGATGTTAATCAGTGAGTCAGCGGTGCAGATGCCTGATTTGATCCATACTGTGAAGGAATCAGTTGAACGATTTGATGAACATTGGCTGAAGCTGGGTACCTGCGATTGGAGGGAAGAGGATTGCGAGGAGCCCAAGGAAAACATCGCTCGTGCACATTGTGTTGACTATAGGTGTCTCTAGGCGGACTCTCGGATGACGCAGTAGGTATTTCGAACCTGTGCGGATGGTGTAGGGATGAGAGACAGCGTATAGCATGCTACTGCCTAGTTCTAAGGTATCACGGTATCTGAAACGCCAAGGGAGGCGAAGCCAGTTACTTACGTAATCTGGTCTTGGCAGTCTAGCAAGCGCGGTCCCGAAGTCGCGATTCCTTTGTTCAACACAACGTTTGTACGCAACCGGGCAGACTTGCACGTTTCAAGGCTGACTAGCTATCCGTATCTCTATAAGTACTCCGATAATAGTATCAAAAGATCCTAAATGCCTAATCTTGCAAGATCGAGCGCTATCGCCGCCGCGAAGAGCACTCACCTCGATCGATTGCTGAGCGCAAGTACTCGTTCGAAGAGTAAAAGTAGTCTGCTGCAACGGAAGGACTGTATTCCACGGTGACGACAACACAAATATTCAGGTTTCCACTTGGGTTGCGAATCGGCCAATTGGAGCTGGCTGGGTGGACAATAGCTGGATTCAACAATAGGCGAAGAAGGAGTGAATAGCATCACAAACCCAAATAGGCTACAAGACCAACCACCTCTTTTGAGAAACCAGCCACCGTATTTCCAAACAGCGCCAAGTCGCCTTCTATTTCTTGTGAGCTTTCCTCTGAACACCATCCATCAAACCGTTCCACATCTTCAACATCTTCCACAGCTGCTTACATTTACTCTACCTTCATCTAGCTTCTGGCAAGCTTCAATTCTGCACTAGCAATCCTAATTCTCAGCTTCTGGCAAGCTCTCGATTTGACACCTTTCAACATCGCTTCTGGCAAGCTCTCACTGAATTTGCTTCTTTATCACCCAATCTACCCACTAGTTCTACACACCATCACAAATCATATACAACACCTCTGTATCAATTCCATCACCGCAAAGATGTCTACTACCTCCGGGACTAGTCGTGTCCTCCGCTCAGGCTCCAGAGCTCGCTCAGATGGAGGAGCTGGCCCCCCCACTGCAGCTCCCTACTTGACTGCATCTACTCGCTCGAATCGAGGCCGCGGCTCGCGTCGCGCTGCGTCCCCAGCTGTAGCAGCCAATCTTCCAGACGACGAGGTGCCAGAGCTAAACCCAGCATTCAATCGAGCGTACGGCACCGCGGGAAAACCAGCAACTGTACAGCATCAATCCGCAAATTTGGGCATGGACCAAGCTGTGGAAGGTATCAATAAAGCAGTCTTCGGTGCTGAGGTGTCCAACAATGCCATTTATGGCAGTGCAAGTCAACTCGCGGCTGTCGACGAGGAAGATGAGTCTAGCGCAGCTGACCCTGGACGAGTGTCTGGTTCGTTCGCCGCCAGATTCGCCCAGCCTGCCACTGGTCAAGAGTCGATCAGTAATTGGGCAGTTCGACTTCCCCAACCTAGCCCTGGAAATCGGTTCATGTTCTCGCGAGGCGTGCGCGATGGTCGCGGGGGTCTTGACCTTGGCCAAGAGGAGGGCAAATGGAGTGCCATATTCGATACGCTCAAGCTTCCTTTCCTGACGTTGGCCATTCTTGGGCTCTGCGCTGTCCTCCTGATCAGCATGACTCCTTTCTCTTTGCTAAAGAACTTCGGTATCAGCTCAGCATCAAGTGGTACAAATCACAATATCACGAACATGGACTACAGCATCTTTCGACATCGCTTGGACCGAGTCGAGCAGCGTCTGTATGATATCCAACGCCACGTCGTGACATCCGCAAACCATGCCCCCCCTCAGCATCGGATTAACTGGTTCACGCCAGGATTTGGAGCCTGGATCGACATTGAGCTTTCGTCTCCAACAGCTGCCATCTGTGATCCGACTTGGAAACCATGGCCATTCAGCAGCTTTTTCAAGCAATCTTGTCCTATTCTACCTTTATCGCCACCCCAAAAGATGGCTCTTCAGACCTGGGATGACCCCATGCAAGACCGCTGGTGCGCGCCTCGCTCTGGCGGCAAGCTACAGCTCGCCATCGAGATCGAGCGAAACATATTGCCAACGGAGTTCGTGGTCGAGTACATGGCAAAGGCTGCCAGCCCCACAGGATATATGAATTCTGCGCCAAGGGAGGTAGAGCTGTGGGTTCGCATCGAAGATGATGAGGTTCGAGCCAAGGTCAGCGCTGCCATTGATGGTCTCTATCCTGATCTATGGCACGACGCAAACCTGCAAGGTAAAGTGCTCCATGTACCGCGAGACCTTGGAGTGGAGTACGTCCCGGTTGGCCGATGGGAGTACAACATTTGGCAGGATGAGAGTGCTCAGGCCTTCAAGATACCTGGCCCGCTACTCAATTACAACTTCAGTTCAGATAAGTTCGCCATCCGCGTCAATTCTAACTGGGGCAATGTGGAGTTCACCTGCATCAACCAACTGCGCATGTACGGGTCTGACAAGTCTGGCATCATGGATGAGCTGGAGGATGATCCTTTCAGCCTGGTCTGATAAGGTGGCTTTGTGAAGGAAGTCAGGAGTGCTGGCGATTGTATGCTTGCGTTGGTATTGAGATGTATCCGTGCATGGGTGGGTAGCACGAGCGAATGTTGGCATCAGATACCCTTGTACTCTTTTCACTCGTGGCGAGCATTGTTACGAGATACGAGGTTACGAGTTGCGTCTTGATAGTCGGAGGTCCACCATATCGGCAACACCTCTACATAGATATATCACCGAGACCATTACAACGCGTTCATGGTCCACCATACAGATGAATTTATTGTCTTCTGTTCCTGCGCTCACTTCAATTTCCCATTGGGAATTTGCCAAGATTCTGCTCGCTGATGTAATGACGATAGTGATCACCTCAGGCTAAAATCAGATCTCGATGTCCTCGTGTCAACCATAGGTGATTCCGCTCGCTTATCTGGTAGTGGCGGAAGAAGCCACCACCGCAGTCATTCAAGTCATGATCTGGTCTTCCTTGGCGGAAGGCCAAGACGCCAAACCCTTAGAACTACCTAGCCTCGCGACCTATATGTGGATGGCACGAGTACGAACATCACAGCCTGTAGCGGATGACACCGCCAGGCTCGAGGCTTACACCTAAGTATCAATCAACTTTGTGGAAAGTAAGGTACATTAATGGTAGTTGATCCGTGGCTTGCACTTTATCCTAGCCCGAACGCTCCCGTGGATGGTGGCCGAGGACGGTCCGGCATTTCCCCGAGGATTGAATCACTGATTACTTTAGGTATTGATTGTCAACAATTCATGACAAGATTCTACGATACACCCGGCAAGTCGAGCACCTTGACCGTCCTTATCTGCCACGTTCTGCATTGTCAGACTATCTGAATCCACCAGCGCAGCAGCATGATGGACATGCTGGCTGAAAGTCAGATTACCGGAGCTAAGACCGTCGAAGTGTGGTCGGCGAGCAGACATTGTGTATGCAATACATGATGATCGGTCTTCAAATATATCTCCTCGGCGTAGAAAAGCGTCGAGGCAGCGCAGAAGTGTGTCAAGCATTATACATATGGGGGTGGGAAGTTTAGATAAGTCAGATAAGAGGTAGAATATGGTCACACCGGTCGTCTCAGGGAGAGCTCAGTGTTTGACAAGAGATGGCTGCATGAGGAGATGAAACGGGGATGCAGGACCCTGAATGTGTAACCATGTTCCTGCAGCATAAACGGTCTGAAGGTGGGAAGCCAATCACCAGCCACACAGCCCTAAGTCCCTGGATCCCAAAAGAGCAGTGATAGGCGATGGTAGGATGCACTAGTGATAGAGTTAGACGAAGACGCCAAAAACGTGGCACCGTTTCACACTACACTCGGCTAGCCGGAACCCCACAGCGAGATGATTGGTGGAAGGAGGAGATACTAGATAGATTGATGGAGTACCTAGCTCAGGATCTGACCTCCGGTGCTTTTGTCGGTCAGAGCCGAAATTCATGACATCGTCTCGATCTGTGCCAACAAATGAGTTACCTCCTTAACCTTCATTATTCCGATTAGTGCGCTTCTACAATCAGCGCCATCGACGATCCGAGCGTCGTCCCGTCTCGCGTTCGATCACGCAGGATATTAATCTCATTGGTCCTCGATCGGGGGATTTTGCTAGGTAGCTTCATGGTACCTTGGCATCTTGGGTGGGAATAGGATTGAACAGAGCTCCGGAAGCAGCGGGGTGGTGGCTTCTCCATGGCCTGCCTTGCTACCAAGATGAGAGTCCCGAATGGCAAGGCTCGTCCATGGAAGCTCCTTTCAAGGCGCACTGTCCCTTTCTCCTCCCTACCTAGTCCCAAATATGAACACAATATCTCGTGACCCCCATGTATTCCATTTCCTTCGTGCATCGTCTCTCATGGTCCAACACGTCCTCCATACAGACCCAACAGCATTATGCATCCACAATATAGCATGATGATGCCCTTCCATCTCGAGTGACCCAAGCTGGCCAGCACTCCAATGGTCGACACATCATACTTACCCCATCAGCCTCAGCGTTGGAGGCCCTCAATCGACGCTTGATGCGCTCCAGTTGATACAACAAGCCAATTGATACGACAAGATCAACCATCATGGAGGCGACCCCATCCCAGATCAACGCCATGGCCGTTACGGAAAGAGTCACCTCGGTCTTTTCTTTACTCGGTATCGTCTTCATTCTGTCAACATACCTACTGGGAAGAGGATTCGACAAGCCCATCAATCGCCTCATATTCTTTGCGTCATGGAGCAATTTGGGTATGAACATTGCATGTCTCATCGCAGAGGATGGTCCTGCTGCTGGCCAGGAGTCGTCGTTGTGTCAATTCCAGGCATGGGCAATTCAGATGTGAGTGCCCAGTCCGCCAAGATTGGAAGAGCAAGTCTTGATGAAGGGAGCAGGTTCCTCGGAGTTGATGCACTATGGGCATTGTGCATGGCCCTCAATGTCTACCTGGCATTGTTTCGCGGATGGACAGCCCAGCGTATGCGAGGCTACGAATGGGCATACATCGCTGCATGCTATGGATGTTCTTTCGTACCGGCCTTGGCTTACCTGTTCATAAACACCAAAAGCAGGGGAAAGATCTACGGTCCAGCGCTGGTGAGTACGTGTCGAAAGTCGCACTCGTCTGCGCTGACCTGACCTAGCTATGGTGCTGGGTTGATGCAAGATGGGACTTCCTTCGAGTGACAACCCTCTACGGCATTGTGTGGTTCGTATGTTCTAGTCCAATTTCTTCTTCCTTCCTCACACGTCGACAGGGTCGCTCTTGGATTTGCCATGGGAATCTACATCATGGCCTTCATCAAAGTGTGGCATAACCGCCATGAGCTCAAAGGACTTTTCAACCCCTTCAACGAGAATCCCTTCGAAGGCATTATTACTACAGAGATATCTGTCACGACTTATGCTCGGCGACCATCAGAGCCGAACCCTATGCCTCCAAAGGAGGACTTACCGCTTGCGTACGCCTCGCCAATGCGGGACCCTGATTTCGATCCTTATAGCGTCAATATCGAAGTTGGGCGCCCACGAGTAGATCGCAATACTTCGACGGCAGACATGTTCAAAGTGCGAAGCTTGACCAGGAATCATGCCCTTAGCGAAACGAACCCTGAAGCTTGGCTTTACGCACGTGTCGCCTTTCTCTTCTTTTGTTCACTCCTCATCTGCTGGGTTCCATCCTCCATCAATCGACTCTACTCTATCGCCAACCCCAAAATCTTAGTCTTCGGACTTAATTACACCGAAACGCTCGTGCTACCCCTGCAGGGATTCTTCAACGCGGTCATCTATATCGTCACATCCCAGACCGCCTCTCGAAATCTATGGCGCAGCATGACCGGCGCGCAAGAATTACCACGGAAAAACAGCACGGTAACCGGCAGTAGCGTCTCGAGGAAGGTAGACTCGAAATTGAGGATGGGACTGAGCAAAGCAGACACGAAAATGGAGCGGTTTACGAGTCGCAGGACGAGTGATAGGTCAGACCGTGATGCCAGTAGCATTACCAGTCTAAGGGGGCACTGACCTGATTACAGGTTGAATTGATTTTTGCAGGCGCTGGATACACTGCAATGCGTGAGCGTTACTGGCTTTTGACTTCGGATTTTTCGGAATACACGCTCTATGATATACCCCGGGGTGGCGTTCTAGCTTGTCAGATATACTTGTAGCTATATGGTGCTGTGGATCAGCGACCGTCTTCTTCATCTGGATTCGGAAGGGACCAAAATATTCATTCGGCCAAAAACCTCAGTATGATGATGATACCGAGAGCATTGTTCACGTCGGACTTAGACGCCTGGAATCCATCTGGCTTCTCCTTCGAATTTCGGCCATACCATATGCTAAAGGCAGTACCTCTGTAACCAGCCTCGCCTTCGACATCAATTCCAAACCACACACAAGATATGCACTCGGCTACTATTATTAGTACTCCACCCACACATCCCTCCACCCATTCAATACCGCCCTCTCACTTTCGACAAAAGATTCCCCACCCCCTACACCCTCATCCCATCAACTCCATTCGCCATCTCCTTCCCGCAAAAGTTCCCATCGGAGACACTAACAGCACTACCACGTCTAACCCACCTCTCCGACCCTCCCCCTTTCCCCCTTTCCATAACGATTACGCATAGCTTCACCACCATACCACCACACAAATCCCACCATTCCGCTTTCTGACACTCATGTTACATCATATCACGCCCATTGAATAAATCACAAACCTCCCCCCCTCCTCGCGTCAGAACTGCAATCCCATTCTCACGCATGGCAGCAATCCCATCGTAGATTCAAGACGCTCTGGCAATATTCACTTCATCCTTCATCCCCTACCACGAGGCAATTTGAACGCTAGACTGTACATTATCTAGACCTAAACCTGTCTATCCTAGAGGCACTAGACACTTATTAGGTTTAGAGCAGCTGTACCACCTCATGAGGTTAGGCTGTCGCTAAAGTAGGTATAACATCTCACCTCGCATATCGTCAACGTATCGTCTACCTTTACATCTCAGTGGGCGTTTTTCCGTTCTTCCGTCGGGAGAGTGCGCGTTGAGGGTATCATGTAACATGCATTCATCTCTATAACGGGAACATCGTTACGATGCGGGCGCGCAACGCAAGGATCTAAAGGTGCGCCCGTTTTGATAGATAACTACCTTACTAGCAGCTCATGATCTACCCTACTATCCGTCCACATGCACGAGAACGAGAACTTCTTCCACGACAAAAAGTATCTCACTGACCATCTCATCACTAGACTTTGGACTATTCCAGTACGATCAACGACGGTTCTTACGATACGTCTAGGGGTGAAGGAAAAAGTAAACAGGAGATTGCTTTCATTGGACTGTAGAATAGAGTGGGAGGTAGGTAGGTATTGGCAACTCTCGTATGTGTTATGTACGTACGTGTAAGCTTGTATGTATGCTTGTATGCTTGTATGATTTATTCTACGAATACTCTTTCTTCATTACATTCCGTTGTATTATCATTGCCGTATCACTAAGGTAGTTGCAATTCAGGCATGCTACCATACTACTACACCACATCCCCATCCCAATCCCAACCTTCCCACATACAAAAACACCCTAGCTCGCCCGTCCATCCATATTTCCCTCCGGCCGCTATTCTACCAGAAGTATACACCTCGCTAAACGCAGACGAACCCAACTTGGAGCATCGGTCATAGAATAGTCATGCGATAGAGGCTTTGTATATAGAATAAGGAGTGAAATCTTCGAGGCAGGCGCGAATGATGGGTGAAGATGCTAGAGATAGATGTATTTGCATTGGTGTTTATCAACGATTGGAGTTTTCTTTCGTGTCATGAGCCGGCGATCGTAGGTTTCTTGTTGATATGGTCATAAACTACTCGTTACGCGGAGTTGGTTTGGTTGTGCAGGACGTCTACCAATCAATGCCCTTGGGGTATAAGAGAGCTGCGGTGCACATTGCGCTAGATTTGCTATTCGAGGGGTACAAGTTTCTTCCTTCGGAGAGTAGAGCGTGTGTCATCAGGCTAAGACGCTAAGTGAATATAAATATATGTGTAGGTACAAACCCATCGCCGCTGACTGAAATCAGATCACAATCTGCTCTCAATCCCCGCAAGATGCTGCTCGCCCGGCCAATGCGCCTCAGGCCAAACATGCCTCATCGCTTCCCATATGTGGCTGACATGAATGATTTCCAACCCATCCTTGACCTCCTGCGGCAAGTCCTTGATATCCTTCCGGTTCTGCATCGGCAGGAGTACTGTCGTCACGCCAGCCCGATGAGCTCCTATCAATTTCTCCTTGATACCGCCTACGGGCATGACACGTCCTCGCAGACTGACTTCGCCCGTCATGGCGATGGTGGGAGGGACGGCTTTGCCGCTGAACAGGGAGATCAACGCGATGGTATGCGCTAGACCGGCCGAAGGACCATCCTTGGGGATCGCTCCGCTTGGGCAGTGGACGTGGACGCTGCGGTTCTTCATGATATCCTCGTTTGCGTCACGTGTCAACCCAAGTTCGTAAGAGTGAGCTTTTACCCACGTCAAGGCCACCTCGACACTCTCCTTCAGAACGTCACCCAATTTCCCGGTAAGCTGCACACGTCCGTTACCAGGCATGTCGGCCACCTCGATGAAGAGGATACTGCCTTGGCCACCACTGCTGTAGGCGACTAAACCAGTGACAATGCCAGGGACAGATTTCTTTTCCGCAATCTCCTCGTCGAAGCGTTCAATACCGAGAATCTCCTCTAGGTCAGCGACCGAGATGCGTGGACTATACTTCTCCATCGAGGACGTATCCTTGGCATCGGCGTATTCTACGGCCTTGTACCTGCAAACAGAGCCGATCTCGCGTTCCAAGTTGCGGACGCCAGACTCGCGTGTGTAGGAGGTTATGATTGTATCCACAACATCGTCGGTGAATTCGATGTCCGGAGCGCTTAGTGCGTTGGTGGTAATCTGCTTGGGAATGAGATGTTGGTTGGCAATGTGGCGTTTTTCGACCGTGGTGTAGCCCGAAAGCTGAATTGTCTCCATTCGGTCGAGGAGAGGAGGCGGGATCGTGTCAAGGGTGTTCGCTGTAGCAATGAAGAGTACCTTGCTGAGGTCGATAGGGAGGTTGATGTAGTGATCGCTAAAGCTATGGTTCTGTTCTGGATCGAGAACTTCGAGCATGGCTGCAGAAGGGTCACCGTGGAAATTTGAACCACCGACCTTGTCGATCTCATCAAGTAAGAAGACTGGATTGTTGACGCCGACCTTCTTCAGCCCGCTGACGATCAAACCTGGCATTGCTGCAACATACGTCCGTCTATGACCTCTGATCTCTGCTTCATCTCTTACACCTCCGAGTGAGATGCGATGAAATTTGCGGCCAAGGGCAGTGGCCACGGATTTGGCAAGACTGGTCTTGCCTGTGCCGGGAGGACCGACCAGGAGCAGGATTGGCGATTTATCCACGCGCCGCCTACTCTGCAATATCTGGATTTTGGTTGAGTCGACATCTGGGTTTTCCCGAGACGAGCCCAAGTCGATGTCCACATCCTTCTCGGTGTCCGTAGGCGGCGTCGCTCCATCCTTCGCTTCGTCCTTAGCTTTGGCTATCTGAGCTTCAATATCGGCATTGACTGCTTGCTTGAGCCTGAGCACGGCAAGGTACTCTAGAAGACGCTTCTTGATCTTCTGAAGCCCATAGTGGTCGTCATCAAGCTGCTTTCTTGCTCTTTTCAATGTTTCAACACCCAATTGATCTTCAGTTGCGGCCGTCCAAGGGACTTCGGTGAGAGTCTCAATGTAGGTCCTGCACACACCATATTCAGCCTGTGCGGCGTTCATCTTCTTCAGTCTCTTCAATTCCCGATCGGCAACTTTCTGTGCTTCGGGTGTCATGTTCGCTGCCTCAATCTTCTTCTTGAGTTCCTCCAGCTCATTTGGCTCTTCTTCGGCCCCATCATCGCCAGCTCCAGGAGCAGAGAGGCCTCGTGGATTGAAACCTCCGAGCGTGCCCATCGCTCTGCGCACCAAGGCATCTCGATCCTGGCGGCTGATGTTGTTAATGCCAAGTCCTTGGTTGGGTACCGAACTAGTGATGGTCGTGATTTTGACGGTCCCTTTCATGCCGGTGACCTGTCTGTTAAGGAGTTCGATCACTTGGTTCATCCGCTCCTTGACGTCCAAAGCTGCCAGTACGCGTATCTTCTCCTCCAAAGACGCTTCGACAACATTGCTCATGAAATCAGCGAGGACGCCGGCCTCTGCCAGCTCTTTCTTGGCAACAAAGAGCTCCAGCCGGCGCGCGAGGAGTGGGGATAGGTTTGTAGAAGACCGCGGGAGGAACGCAGCAACCCGAACAAGGCTGAGAAGCTCCTGTGAAAGTTGCTTGAGATGCTCAAAGAGTGTCTGTAGGTCAGGGTCCGCGACTTCGACTGTGAACCATATTTAGCATACTTTTGCCAGCTGTTGGGTTTACGCACCCTCCTCGTCCAGGTACATGATCTCCGCTTCGAAATGTGGCCTCATCTGCGTAAATCGGTCGATCCTGAACCTCCTTATCCCCTCCACAATCAACGATAAATCATTTGCCCTCCTTCCCTGAACTCCGGATATCTTGGCTACCGTACCATACATGAACAGATCGCGATGATCGGCATCTCCAGGATTGATGTTTTCGTTATCAGTTCGTCTCCGAGTCTTCGGCTGTCCATCGTCTATCAGATGCTGGCCGTCCGATCGGAGTAAAGGAGAGTTGATGGGGACGCAGCCGATAACGATAGCTGTAGCGTCTGGCTGAGGACGTCTATCTTGTGTGAAAACAGTGGATAAAAGAGCCGGGATATCTGTTCGATTGGCGATAGGCACGCGAAGAGTGATACCTGGTAGAAGTACGGACCCTTTGGTCAAGGGAAGTATTGGGATGGTCTGAGACTTGTTTTGGCCCATGTTCATTGGATATGGTATATCAACGCGGGTTCCGACAGCTAAAAGCTGTAGATTAGGTGTAATTTACGAGGAGAGATACCACGCCGATGGAGGAGTATATAAGAGGTGGATGAGTTGGTAGGGGAGTGGAATAGTATAGAAAGTATGAGCATGGTATCGTTCAATCGCATCATCGTCGGACACTCTGAGGCCGAGCCGAGGCCCGTCAGCTAGCGCCTACTACGGTGTCCGGTGGCAGGGATTATTTTGGTGTCCTCTCCGTACTACTACCTGTAATAGTTGTTGGCGCGACCCCGGATGCTTTGTAGAATAGCTAATCCTTTTTGAGCTTCTTGAGACCAAGATAATTCTAATATCTTTGATGATCATATTACTTGTATTGGAAATAAGTTGAAAGACTCCTTTCCAAAGCGTGTGGTCAAAGTTCCTTAGCTTGAGAGATTTACATCAAAGGAATTTGGATATGTTATGGCCAGAGAGAGGGACGGTATCATAACAGAAGAAAGCAGCCGAGGCGAGGTTTATAAAGCTATCCCTTACTAAAGGACATGAATAAATTCGCCGTATCCTCTACATGCTGTCATATACAAATCGCTATACTCTGCTCATCTATCTGTATGCGAAACGCCAATCTCGTGAACCGTATTTCCCTCACCAACCTCGTGTATTTGACCTTCGCCCATCTCGTGGGCCTGACCTTTGCCTATTTCCTTTGGCTCTTGGCCTGCAATCTCATGAGCCCTGTTCGCTTGCGTCTCATCAACGATTGGTTCTCTATCGCTCAGGTATTTGTCCTGATGCTGTACCCTGTTCCGTCGCCTCCTGCGAGCAAAGAAAAACAATACTGCTGCTGCAATTACTATGCTAACTAGAGCGACTCCGACGCCGACCCCGGCTTTTGCACCTCTTCCAAGGCCTGTACCCATGGCTTGAATTGTCTTCGGAGTTGATGAATCAATTATTGGAGCCCAATTCTTAGCCCACGTTGTGGAGAAGCCGGAAATAGGGTTGGACGTGATGTTGGTCGTCTTTGAGCTGATTTCCTGTATCTGACTCGGCCCAACGCTAGGGCCTGGCGCTTGAGCCAAAAAGAACTTCTCAAGTTCCCAATTCATACCAATGAATGCAGCCTGAAGGAAGGCCTTTCCAATGAGGAAAGGATCTTTAGTCGGAGTAGTTGGGTCGTATGGGCGGCAGGGAAAATAACGTTCTGGTGTAGATACGATAGGCGCCTCGAGAGTGAGGTTCAGTAGCTGGAGAGGAACTTTGATGCTGAGATTTCCACCGCTGCTACCGGCTGATTGGAAGACGAAATCTAGATAAGTGGGCGCCGAAAGAACTCTTTGATACGCAGTATCGGCGGTGTTCCATTTGTAGAGCCCAATATCCGATGCTAATGTTATGGGCAAGAACTCGGCGATGGCGGCGCAGGTATCGGTTGGCAGGAAGAGATATGGCACAAGTGGATTGATGGTGGTAGGTATACTTTGGCCTGAAGCCTTGAATTTGAGTAGTCCACTGGCAGATGTCGCATTAAAGGGCGAGATGCCACTTTCGACCCCCAGTCCAATGTCAATAAGCTCTAACGCCATGCTCCCATTGGCTCCTAAGTCGAAGGAGCCAACGTCTCCTAGCACTCGACTCTGATCATACCCTCCGAAAATCAAGGATCCTCCAAGACCAAGCAAAGCAGATCCGTAATGGAGACCGAACGAATTGGACGTCGTACGGTTAGAATCCCATAAATAGCCTGGTATTGTCAAACCTTGATAGGTCCCCCAAGTTTGGACATCTAGCCATGCACCAAGAGAAAGGGATCCGACGGTCAAGGGGTAGGTTGTTCCATTAGGAAGCGCGGCGGTCAACGCGTTGACTGCATATAGGGAATGATTGTATATATTTGTGGAGCCTTGAAGGGTGGTCTTTAGGTTGAGAGTGTCGAAGATATTGACGCCCTGTCCCTTGATACTCACTGCGAGATCGAATGATTAGCAATTACCTTTTTGGAAGCATCATTAGAGCAAGGCGACGAGTCAAGGTCGGTCCTCCCAAATATATTTTTTGCAGCTTCATACGGTGCCTTGTCTCGGAAGTTATAACTCAGGAATTAGCTTACTTGCAGCGCCACTACCCCATCTTCCAAGAGCTTCCGTTTTGTCCGTGAAATTAGAAATTACATTGTGAGAATTAGCCTGATTATATAGCCCGGCTGTAGCAGCGAGGCATGTGCCTGTTCCGCTGCACATAGCATCTGAATTGACGATAGTCTCCCAAATGCCGCTAGGGTACAAGTCTACTTGGGAACCACCAATGTCAACCGTGACGGCCTGCCAAGGTCCATCTGGGCCGTAAGACGTCGTATTCCATACAACGACATATGGCTGAGTCCCGGTCGCGATTGTCGCTGCACGTACAGCAAACACTAGCGTAAAGGATGTGGCAAGAACAGTTAGGATACGCATACTGCTAGGTGCTTTTTATGAAAGGATAGTATGTCCAGATACTCAATCACGAGCCTTCTTCAGCAAATCGATGGTAAGACGTGAGGCATAGGGAACAATAAGAATCGCGACAGAAAGATGAAAGTAGGTAGAGAGGCAAGTCCTTTGCAGCTCTTACAACCCAGACCATTGTGGGGGCGTACTGACTTATCGTGTATCACCGTGTTGTGGCTATCATCGATGGAGGTGGAAAGCGGTTGTCGACAGCAATTGATTGGCTTCAATTCGGCGAGATGCATCCAAATATAATCCAGAGAAAGATCAACGTGGAAAGTAGCTGCTGTAGGATGAAACGATAATGAAGCTAAGGAATCCTTCGAGGCTTGCTGGCGGCAAAGCACGAACTGTGATTCGTCCTTATATGTCGTTATCCGCCAAACTGGACTCATTCGACATATCATGGAGCCTGTAATCTGCCGTTGAAAGCTGAAGAGCTCATAACACACGTCTCACCTTCCGCATATAGATGGTGGCTACCTACAGAGAGCTCTGCGTTGATACTAACGTTTGATGTGCCGCCCCTTGTGTTGGAAATAAGCCCTTCTGCCAAGACAATAAGCGAGTGGCCACGTCTACAAAGTCTTGTTGTCTCATTGTCTTGTTCTTAGACACCTTTTCGGACATCTAGCATAGCCAAATCATCCATAATACCCCTGAGACCGTTTAACACCTTCTGAGGGTCGGTCAAAAAAGTCATTGCCGGTGTCCTCTCCAAAATTGCGGCCAAGACCGGCAACGACTTTTTTGACCGACCCTCGTTCCCCGCCGCGAGCAATACTCTAGCGGCTTGGCAGTGCTTTCTTTAGAGCTTTCGACAACCTTTGAAGCATGGACAGAGAGGTCATGTCTTACGGTGCTGAGAATCAATGACGTGTAGAATACGTGTCTGGAGCATACTAATAAGTACGAGGGAAGTCAGAATATGCAGACGATGAAGGGTTGGGAACAGTGGAAGGAGAGTGAGATAGAGGGAAATCAAGATGTGAAGGCCCAACAAACATCAACGTACCATATATTCCACACGTTGAACAACCAACGATACAATTTTGTCACACCCAGACTGAAGAGTGTTATTGCTCAAGAGAGCGCAGCTCAAACACTCAGAAGTGGCATGGAATGGTGTTCTCATACGTTCACTTAATGTTGGAAATATCCGCTGGGCTGAATGTGTGTATGTCTGATGCACTACCCAGATCTTTGACCAATCTCGATCACAGGGCTATTGAACTGCCTGGCCGTACCCAAATCCTCTTCTAGATTCTCGCCCAACTTTGCCACAAAGGCTGAGAGATCCGGGTATGGCGAGTAGGAGGATTGCATAATGTTTCTCCGTTCTGATAGCCAACGAGAGTACGTACCGTAGTGGAGTCCAGCGATTGTCGGGACGTAGGGATGACACTTAAGTCAAGAATGCTACCTCTTTTTCCCAGGTCTGGCATTCTTCTCTTTCCTCCTCTCCTTTATTCCCCTCTCTTTGCGCACATCATCAACCCCTCTGATCTCACTCTTCCCCTTCCCGTCCTTGAACCGACCCCTACGCTCCTCCTTCGCCTTTTCAACCATCTTTTTCTTTTTGTAGAAATCATCCCTATACTTGTCTGCCTCCTTAGGCGCTTTGTCTCCTTTATGCTTGAATCTTTTACCGCCGCCCCTGCTCAATGGATTTGCGGCTGCCTCGTTCTCACCCGTCCGAGGCAGTCGATCGATCCTGTTTGATTTCCTCCATGCATCAAATCTACCACTGCGGAAGGAAGCCGCGATCTTCTGTCCACTCTCCCCATTGATCATTCGTTTACCCTTACTACCATCCTCATCATTAGCTCGCGCGACGTACTTTTTGCTTTTCTTGTCCCACCGCATGCCTTTTGCACGACTTGGCTCAGCAAAACTCTTGGCGGTGTCGTCGTTTGTGAAGTCCATTGTTGCATTGCGAGCCGCTGAGAGGAAGTTGGAATTACCTCCTGAGTGGACACCGTAGCCCCGATCTTGGACTAGCTGATCTGTGGATGGAGTGTATGACATGAAAAAATCCGAGTCTTTGTACCCGTCACGCTTGCTTTCTTTGGTCCCTGAAGCGTGCGAATAGGTGACCTCAAGCTCATCGTCTGAGATTGGACTTATGTCTGAATGATCATCCGGTGGATTATCACCATCTGCGTATGGATTTGCCATGCTTCGTTCCAGTACCTGTTCGTGAACTTCAGGTGCATGCTCGAGCTCTGCGCGTTTCAAAGCTTGCTGCTTTCTTCCGACTGTCACTCTTCGCCTTTTCATGATTTCCGCAGCTTCATCCATTGCGCCTCGCTTGCCGATTTCAAAAACAGTCTCTTGAGGCCTGAACCCACTTATTTGAGCCAGCATGTTCACTCGCTCTATTTCAGCAGAGTCCTTCTCGGTATCAAATAACGGATGTAAAACCATCCAGTCCTTCGATCCTGTCACCTCCTTGGACCTTCTCGCACTTTGAAGCGAGGCCGCATTGCGAGTCTTCAGGTAGAGCTTTTCGCCTTTCATCGCCACGGTCCGTAGTGCCAGCAGGTCTGCATCTTCATCGAGTAGCTTAGACACCAACTCGCAATTAGTTCCTAGCTTGTCTCGCACAAGACTACCAACTACGATGTTTTCCGAGTAGCTAAGATCCTGGCTGTCTCGTCCCAAAAGTAGTTTTCTGCCCAGAAAAAGCTGCAGATCTAGAAGATATGGGACATCCGACTCTCGGACAAGACTGTAGCTCCAGCCTGCGACGTTTGTTGTCAGTATTATAGCTCTTGCATGATTGATAAAAAGTGAAATGCAGGTTTGACGTTTACGAATGGAGTAGATGCTCTCCAAACCTGGCCTGCAACACAGTATGGGGCACGAGAGCAGTAACCCGAAGAAGACGTACCTCGCTGTCCAGCTCGCGCTGTCCTCCCAACCCGATGGATCTGGTAAGGGGGGTCAGTACTCTGGGCTCTTCATACTTATAGACTCCACTTGAAACTCACGAAGATTTTCGGCTGGGCAGGAAAGTCATAATTTATCACGTTGGCTAACACAGGGATATCTATACCTCTCTGATAACGTAGGGGGTCAGCATACCTCTTCGAAAGATGATTTACGAGACATGTCTAAGGAGTGGAACAATCTCAAGACATGGCCCAAAACCAAAGGTGTTTCTAGGTGAAATTATGATTGAGCAGAGGGGACACTGACAGCAGCAACATCTGTTACAACCAATATATTCGTTTTGCCTCCGGTAAAGTCTTGAACTTGTATTTTCCTGGCTGTCTGATCAAGAGATCCATAGGCATGCGATACCGCGAAACCTGACTGCCGTAAAAGTGCCGCGATATAATCAACATGCTAGATAGTCTTTGAGTCAGCAACGCTGTATGAAACATTGCAGCCAAGATAAAGGCATGTCAGGATAGCGATAGATAATAAGAGAAGTGCGAGGCCTCCAATGGGGTTGGATGTAGAAAGTGATGGGACCGAAAAAGATTACGTACATGTTTCGTGGAGCAAAAAATGATCGTTGAGTGCTCTGTTGGAGTATCCCTAGGCTTTGGTTCATTGTTGTCGCCTCTTTTCCTTTTCTTGCTAATTTTGCCCGCATCCTCTTCCTCTCGGCCTGCAGCTTCCGTTTGACCCAGTGGGATTTGAATGACGTCGCTCAAAATATGTAGTAAGGCACCCTCCTTTTCCTCACTTTTCGATGTAAAAAAGGCACTTTGGAGATCTTGAGAAATCTTGCTGTCTGCATCTAGTCTTACAAGTCGCGGTTCCTGTAGACCGGCTCTAGCGAATTCGACGAGTGACTTTGGCAATGTTGCTGAAAAAAGAAGAGTCTGCCTCGATGGGGGGAGAGCGTGCAGTATTTCCGTTAGTTGGGCCGCGAATCTAATGACGTTTAATACATGCCGAAATTTGAGATTCGGATTCTTGAGACAGAGACGTACCCCATTTCGAATAATCTGTCAGCTTCGTCAAAAACCACATAATTCACGGACGAGAGATCTAGCGCCATCTCGATAGTCAGGTGTAAGAACCTGCCGGGGGTGGCGATCACTATATCTGGGTTGGAAGTCATGGCGCCTAGATACTCTCTTCAGCAATCAGGTTGAGGGCTAAATTCGAGTCGCGAGACATGAACAATCCTCATGATTACGACTCGATTGAGTGAACGCGACAGTCAGATAGAGCGCAAGGACACCTACTGAATTGCTCCTCCAAGGATTCTCCTCCTACAAGCAATACAGATGTCAGATCTGTGCCTCTCCCGAGCTCCTTGACCACTTTCAGGGTCTGAAGTGCGAGTTCTCTGGAGGGAGACAGGATCAATCCACGACACCTGAGTGCGAATCAGAGACGGAGAAAATGAAATTGGAATGAGGACCGAGATGGACTTTATTACCCAATCTTGGCGCTGTGGCTCTTCAATCTCTCCACCATTGGTAGTACGAAGGCGGCAGTCTTACCAGACCCTGTCCTGTTGTCTTAGATCAGCTGATAGCCACGTGGGTTTCTGTCTAAGGCATCAATACCTTGCCATTCCTACTACGTCTTGACGGTCGAGTATCGCAGGTATCGTCTTCCTCTGAATCGGCGTAGGCACAGAGAAGCCTTTTCGCGCGATAGCTTTGAGGATGTTTGAATTCAGTCCCATGGCCTGGAAGCCACCGCCTTTTTTTACTGTCTTGCCCTTCAAATTCGCCGCTTTCCGATTCGAAGCGGCCTGTGTCTCTGCAATGAAGCCCGCATCGTCCGAGCTGTAGTCGCCTTCAAGATCGGGCATCTCCCCTGGAGCAGGCATACGGGCTTTGCGATCTGGATGCTGTGCTTGGCTCTCATCATCCGAGCCAAAAGTGCTATTGTGGCTGAAGAGGTTCCCAGATATATCGAGCTCATTTTCAGAGGCCGCTGGCGATGGCAAACGGCGAGGCATCTCAATGGGTGAGATGGATGGATTGTTGGGCAAGCAGTGCTACGTTATATTTTTCAATGTATTAGACTCCATAGGACGCCGCGATACCAGTAATGTAGTTTACGACATTTTGCTAGATGCAGACACCAATGTCACCAAAAGTTCGCAGCCTATCAGCGACGGGTCGGACCGTTATCTTAGCGGATTATCTTGCACGTGATCACTATACACGCACGACACGCTTTGTAAAGTACCTGACGCGCCGCACAAGTCAACATCAATCAACTTGCCGCTTGTCCTTTGTTGCAGCATATCCTCTCTCTGAGACATCACTCTGAAGACGTCTGTAATCTCGGAATTCAAGCTAAGATAGTTGCTCGCAATCTCGAAACCCCACAGATCCCTACTGTCATCCACCTACCGAAATCTTGGAGCATATTGGGCTGCGAGGTTAAGGACCCCTTGATTGAGCCACACGGTTTTCGGATTAGAGATGGGTAAGTCCTGTATGGAAAGATGTTGCACCATACCTGGCTAAATCTTTTCGTAGATTATGGAGGGGGCTACTCTACAACCTCATATGGGGCTCAGGGCGGAGCCGGAGGTGGGGGTTTTATGGGAGAACAAGGTGGAAGTCAGGGAGGAACTGCTGGCAAGGTCAGTCCTTATAACCTGTACCCTCCAAGATACCAAAATCTGACGAAGCTTGGAAGGGAACATACGGAAAAGATACCCTCAGACCAGTCACCATCAAACAAGTCCTCGAAGCCGCCCAACCACACCCTGATGCCGACTTCAGCATCGACGATGTCGAAATCACCCAGGTCTCCTTTGTTGGCCAAATCCGCAACATATCCACCCAAACGACGAATATAACCTACAAAGTCGATGACGGCACTGGCACAATAGATGTCAAGCAATGGCCCGATGGCAACTTATCTTCCGACGCGGACGGCATCACAACCGCAAAGTCAAAGCTTGTCGAGAACGATTGGGCTCGCGTCTGGGGCCGACTGAAGGCTTTCAACAACAAGCGTCACGTGGGCGCTCATGTCATAAGGCCGATAGTTGATAAGATGGAGATCCAATACCACCTTCTCGAAGCCACATACGTACATCTCTACTTCACCAAGGGTGATCTGAGCACGATCAAGCAAGAGAGCGGAGCAGCGAACGGAGGGCAAGATCAGGCTGGATACGGAGGTGCGGGGGGTGGCGGTGGTGAAACCCTGGCGAATGGAAACCAGATGCCGAACGTCAGCACGAATGCCAAGCGGGTATATCAGACGCTGAAGAGCAGTCCGCAGAACAACGAAGGGCTGCATGTGCAGAGTATAGCTTCGATCTCGAACATGAACGTGCCGGATGTGCTGAAGGCGTGTGATGAGCTGCTCAGCCACAGCATGATATACACCACCGTGGATGATAGCACGTTTGCCTTGTTGGACTTTTGAGACGTTCTTTCAGGGCCATTGCGCCGAATATCCATGAAATAAAGAATCTTCTTTAATGATAACGCCAACGCTATGCATTATGTATGTCCACGACTACCCCAGTTGCCCAGCCCTTCCTTACATACCACGCGGCTGCAACGCCAGCATGAACCACTCACATCGTCGCACCCTCTCTACTCTCACCCCCCTGCGGCTCAGTCCCAGTCATATACTTCTCCCACCCCGGCCTCCACCCCACCTTCCCCCCCAACAGCTCCCTCGCCATCTCCCTAACCCCCATCCTCTCCTCCCTCGGCACAACCCTCAAATCCTGCCCCTGATCAGTACTCCCCTCCATCACCGCCTCCCTCTCCTTCGCCCGCGCATCGTGAAACGTTTTATCCCACGGCCCCAGATCCTCCGGCGCGTCCGGCCACAAAAAATTATCCCCACTCTTCATCTCGATCGTCATCTTCTTCCGCTGCGGGCGGCGGTAGACGGACCCTGTGCGCTGTTCGCGGCGTACCTTGCCGTGGATGATGTAGGAGCGCACGTGGAGGGTTTCGACAGAGTAGAGGTTGTAGAGGTAGTCTTTTAGGTCGAGCTTGTTCATCCAGAGGGGGGTGATGAAGGTGGCGTAGTGGGCGGGTTGGTGGGCCGGGGGGCGGAGGAGGGCGAGTGTGAAGGTTGGTCTGTGGGGTGGGTAGGGATATGGTTAGTGGGTGTTTGTGGATGCCATCGTACGAACATCGAGTGTGATTGAATGGAGGCTCATGAAGGGCGATTAACAAGTCACAAATGGTACTTACAGGAAGACTTGTTTCCGCCCTTGGGGGGGCTTGAATTCATCCGGTTTCAGCGGGCGTAGGGGCAGCGGCGAAGGTTTCTTCTTTATTGATGGGTTCCGGCGAGGAGCTTTGGAGACCACTGATTTAACGGCCTGCGCTACTGATGTTTTTAAAGACATGATGGGTATATGGAGTGTTTAGGAAAGTCGAGAGCTTTCAGGGTTATTTAGAGGTTTCCCGAGGACTAGCGTTGAATCTTTCTGACACTTGGTTACGAAGGGAATATCGTGATTGAAAATCAGTCTACTTTAAGCATATAGACAGAGCTATGGCATTGACATCCAGGATATAGGGTAAGTAAGGGCTTGAGCACGTTGTAGAAATCGTAGTTCTATACCCCGTCGAGAAATACAGAATGCATCCGATCTTGCAATCCTCGGTATACCTCCGTCCCGTATCGACAGCAAGTCATCTGTGTCTTCCACCAAATCACTCCTTTCATAAACCTTCGAATTTCCCTCTTTGACGCCATAACAGATATCCCTACGCCTATTGACGCTAGCATGAGCCTCAAACCATGACCGTATCGTTATCTTCGTCGCTTGCACTCATCATACAATCATCATCGTCATCGGCGCGCTCAGTCTGGTCATCCTCGTCATCGTTAAACAGATCAGCATAATTCTCGTCGACCACCCTCGCCGTGCCGTCTCCCATCAATCGAGCTTCGCTTGCGGTTTCGGCTTCAGCGGCTTCGACCCGCTCTTGAGCGTCCGTTAGCCTAGAAGCTCTGTCCTCCTCGCAGTCTCCTTCTGCGGTAACCATATCGAAGTCGTCATTTGATGTAGAGTCCATCGAGTCCGCGGCATAGACGCGCTTGCGATCAAGCGCACCAGCAAAGCTTCGGTTATTGACCATTGATGTGTTGACCGTGTCTACACCATCATCGCTGTCCACCATACCATACTCACTAGGCGTCCTAATGCTGTTAGCGGGCGTGACCCCTGTGTGAACCTCTGGACCCGGCGTTGAGAATCCCAGATCTGAGGCAGGAAGCTGGTCATTGAAGACTCCGCCTGTTCCATCATCATATCCTCCGGCCCAGAGAGGTAGATATTTCCATTCACTGTCTTGAAGGCAGACCAAGGTGTTAACCATACCTATTTCGTGGGGCTCTTCCCGAATCAAACAATCTGCATACTGCAGTTTGCGTCTACCAGTGGCTTCGATGTACGCTATTGCCTGTAGGAAGAACTCATATAGGTTGAAGAACTCCGTCGTAGCAGGTTCAGAGCCGGTTTTTTGCTTCTTAGATTCCCTCTTCATCCATTCTTCTTCCATCTCCCGCCGTTTGAAGATTGATGGTGGGGTGGAATTTTCGGTTTGATGTCGCTCCTGAAACCGGACTTCTCGTTCCACTTTCCAAGCCTTAGCGATACCGCTTTCGAGGTTCCAAGACGACCAAGACTTGTATCCCGGTGGTGCAGGCCAATCTCGTTGATTCTTGACGGTTTCCGATACAGCTACCGCAGTCTCCAAGCCATCATCGGAGGTCGCTAAACCATTCTTTGCGGTAATGACATGCCCTTCTTCGTTGCTAGGGGCACGGACCCAATCACATTCCCGCGGTGCTCCGAAGGGCCAAGTTGGGTTGTCAACCCGCGATATGGATTGATTGGTTGATGAGAGGGAAGAATCAAAGTCAAATTTGAAGTCCTGCGGTGCAATATCAGAAGAGGCAGGACGGACATTGATAGGCCCAGACGGCTGGAGCGCAGGAATTGAGTCCTCAGCAAAAAGCAAAGTAGCAGGATGAGCGCAAACTGGGTCACTGTCCGGCTGACGGAGCTTAGCTGGTGGAAAATCTTGGAGATTAGGAGCAGTGTACGCTTGTAATCGGGTCCGGTTTGGCAATTTCACTGGCTGCTGCTTTTCATCCTTAGTAACCATTCTTAGAGAATCGCCTCTTCGAATGAGGCTATTTAGATCCGTGTTCCAGACCTGACGGTACGTGCCCAGATCCAACTCGCGTTTCTCTTCAGGGGTTGATTTCGCGCCGTCCCATGTCTCATTCCAGTCACTCTGGATATCCAAGTTTGAAGGGCCTCTGAATATGCTAGTGGAAAGCAAAGCGTGCCAAAATGTGCGGGACAGAATTCGCTCGCTCGCATTGAGATTTATCCAGACATGTGAGCGGCTAGATCGTTCGATGAGTTCATCTCCACCACGGCGATGGAAATCTGGGGTTGGAACATAGGTGTAGTTGACGCAGAGTAGTTTGTAAATCGTTCCGCGTACGTAATCCTTGAGGAGACCCTTCAGAGCTTTAATGATGTCTTGGAGCTGAGGCTGAGCGTTAAATGAGAGCTTTCGGACCTCGGGCAACTCATCAACCTGTGATAGTTGGGGGCAGTGAGCCACAAATACACCTTAGATGGGGAGATAATAGGGTGAAACAGATACTGACCCATAGCATCTCCTTGCCGGCAAAGTCTCGAAAATCGGTATTGATACGCTCCAGAAATCGCTTGCTTGCGTATTCAATTCGGCTGTAGATCTTTTCAGGAAGATCCTCCTTCCTACGACCATAAACGCTACGACGATGATTGCTATCAAGCAGCCGAGCGCGGACAAGACTATCAAGTGCCTCTTCACCCACTAGGATTGCGAACGTATCCCGTGCGAGGTCATGACTTTCCAGGCCGTCAGCAATTCTAAGGCTGATCTCTGGGCAGACCTCTAGAAAGAAGGAGTTTGGGTAGGCACGAAGCCATCGGACAATGTAATCGGTGACTGGACTATTTATGATCCCAAGATATTTAGCCACAGCAAAGGTTGTCCACACTTTCGGCGCACTCTGTGAAGAGGAGTCAGCTTTGGTGATCCGCATGCAAGGACTTTATGGTATCTGTTACGTCTAGCTTGGGATCCGTCCCTACAAGTGCAGCAATAACTCGCTCTATAGCAGAGCGATGCCGCACAGGCGAATATTCCAATGGCATGGGAGAGCCTGCTTCTTTTTGAGACAGTGGGGTCCCATCAGTCGCAGAGCTCGCGCCGTTGTGTTCTTTACTAGCCTTCTTGCTAGATGCTAAGTCAGGCTGTCTCACAGACGTATATTCCTCACTGCCGCCGACTAAGATACTAGAGACATTCCAAATATCGCTTGCCTGATACCATAGTCTGACGCTTTTGGAACAACATAGTTCCGTAGTCAAGTAGACGGCGTCATCTCCTTCGGTTGGCGGTGTAAGGTCAATCACGTACTTGACGTTAGGTGAGTCCCGAACCTTGTCGCTCAACTTGCGACGTCGAATAGTCCGAAATTGAGCAGACGGCCCGAAGAGGGTCTGAAAATTGAATTCTACTTCAGGATCAGGCGTGCAATGCTCTAAGAGTGCAGCTTTCTTGACAAGCATGGGAAATTCATAACGCTTGGTATATCTAGCATAATCAAGCTCGTCTTGCTCGGGCTGCTTTGGTGGAGGGTCGATATAGACCCAGGTGTCTCCTGTTGGATCACAGACAAAGGGCAGCTCCAGCGCTGGTAGCAGTGACATTTCTTTGATTCTGTCCTCAATGTTGACCCTTCGGGCAGGACTTTGGGCACTCACAGGAGGCTCTACGGGGTCGCCAAATTGTACCGTTGTGGGTGAGTAGCGTGCGTCTAGGGACTCCCTGATAGCACGTTGCAGCCCTTGATTTTCATCGTCGTTGGCGGGCCGTATGACTTCAAGGGAAGATGCGAGATGCTCTGGTGGAGAAGTCGCCATCGTAGAGCTTATCGAGTAGCCTAGTAGTAATGAGGGTTTCTATCCGGACAAATGATGGGCGCGTGAGGTCTTCTTACGCCGCGAAGAGTACTTATTATATATTTAATCTTTGCGCGGATATAGACACTTTTGATATGTAGATGGGCACTTTGCCGTTCGATCTCTGGGTCTTGTTTCGGTAAGTCGAAAGTTGTCAACAATACGTGGTAAAGACGAAAGACCTTCGAACCTGCGGGGAAAATGAGACTACAATTGCAGTGCAGTGCGGTACAACTGTGCTGCAGTAGAGGACACTGCGGCAGATGGAAGTGGAACAGGTAATGTGATGTCAAAATTTAGCACTGTGAATTGTTGGTAATGGTGGTGCTGCTGACGGTGGAGTTGGAAGGTTTCTGTGAGTCAACTCATACGAGCCTTGAGTGGATTTCCGGGTGCAGGAATAGGTTGTTTCTCATACCCTCACAGACGAGAGTAGCCAGAGAGTGGAGAGACACTCAGGGGGTGTGTGAGGAAGTCGTAATGAGAAACTTGATATACAAACCATGGTGGGCATTGAGGTTGAGGCTGCAGGCTCCAAGCTCCATCAGCTCATGCGCAGTCGAGCGAGTCTCGTTGCCCTGCGGCTGAACAGTGGGAGGCCTTACGGAGTAACGTCCAGCCTTATCAATTCTCCAAAGATCTTCAGCCCATACGCTGTCAATGGCGTGCTGCCGAGATTTCGTCTCTCTGGTCATAAGCTGCGACAAAGACTCACTCAACAATACTGCCCAGTACTTTAATCAAAAAGGCAGATAGGATGTACAGGAACAAGAGTATTGAGAATAGTTCCCTTCTAGCGGTCGATCATCTTAAATCTAGAACTAGTTCTAGGGACATGACAAGCATAAATGCAAGCATCGAAACAGCATCCATCCACGCCAAAGTCCCACTCGCTACAGTCTTAAAGTCTCTTTTTAAAACAGACTCGATGACCTAAGATTGCTCGGAATTCTGTACATAGCACGCATTGCCCAATCGTCCTCCCGACACTCGAACATTACCTACGCACGAGACCAATGGCCCAAAACGGGAAAGCTCCGACAACCTCGCGGGGAAAGAAACCTATGTGGGGTCTTGGGAAACAGAAAACTCCCTTCGCCCTAGTATAGACCGCAACAGTGGATATCACTGATATGTTACAGGTAGCATAGCAACATTCTATGCTACCGCTACACATCATCCACCTTCGCACTGTCGACCAACACAAAGATTGAAGACTCCGGATCTTCTGTAGCGACAGCCCCTCAAATCTCGAAACACCCTTCTTCCCCCCAAAAGAATGTCCCACACCCCCCCCATCATCCTGCGCCCCTCCACCCTCGGCGCCATCGCCGTCGCCGGCAGCGCCGCCTTCTACATCAGCCTGAAATACAGAACTATACTGGGCGCACAGGTGCAACGCGCTTCCGTTCCCGTTTCTAGCCAGGGTAGTACCGAAGCGCAGGCTAGGAGTTATGAGGTCAAGGCTGGGAGGGAGGGAGGTGGGGTTTGACATTTGTCGATTGGGTTGGTAGTTGAGGATTAGGGTAGGGAGGGTTTGGGAGAGGAGCTGAGTGAGAGAGGAGGTGGGGATGGGGATGGGGGCTGGGGAGGGGGGGTTAGAGATGCGAGGATAGGAAGGTTGGCGGAAAAGGGGGTTGGTGGTATGGGGTGGTGTTTGTTGTAGAGGGGATTGTGTGTTCATGTTGGGGTAGGAGGAACACGCTGAAGCATGGTCAAGACGAGTGGATGGATTGTGGAAGGATCGAAGATATGAGTAATGAAATCATGGTCATGATAATCTACGTACGTATTCAAGTGGCTGGTCTAGGTCACGAAGAATACAATATACCTCGTGTTTGGTGTGATTCGGTGCTACGACATCGATTTCAGTCGACTGAACGCCCAGTGGCAGTATCGCTCATCAGCCAGCCAAATACATTATCTGGCCGAGTGTTCTCTGCATTGACAATCCTACTTCGCTATCATCAAACTCGACGTTTCTGTCGTACTTTCGATCGTGGAAGCATAGCTAGCTAAGCGAAAATTCGCTCTCCACTCATTCCGAAGAGGCATGTGTGGGATCTGCTCGCATGCAAGCCTCTAGAAGTGACATTTTGAAATATAGATCAAGAGTGTGGGCTAAAGACGATTTCGATATTAGGGGCAAGGTCGATTAAGCAGTACATCCTTCATATCCAACATCACCGCAGATTAAAGGCCACCAAGGCCGCCCATCAACAACGCATCCATCATCTCCCCCTTCCCAATCATTCCTTCCTTGGCAGGTAAACAAAGAAGACCATTCGCTTGCCTCAGACTGGTGACCTTCGAGCTACGCTGACCCCCGGTACTGGTCGCGTGCAAAAATCCATCATTTCCTGCCGTCAATACTACCCTGTGATATTCTGCCCTACCAGGATCACATTTGACCTCCTGTTCCAGTACCACCTTTACCCTCGGCAACCCATGTGTTGACATTTTCCCACTTGTATATTGCAACGACGGCAAGACGAAGAGATGAGATGTCACGAGAGCAGATGCCGGATTGCCGGGTAAGCTGAAGACGAGTCTTGTAGCGGGTTGACCTTCATTGTTTTTGAAGGGGACCGTGGCGAAGGTGGTAGGTTTGCCAGGCTTCATAGATACACGGCCGAAGTGGATGGTACCGCCCAATGAACGCTCGAGGGTTGGTTTCAGGAGATCGAGCTCACCCATAGAGACACCGCCTGACGTTACAAGGACGTCTACGTTGCGAAGGGCATCGCGGAGGCGCTCTTCCAAGGAGCCTACTCTGTGGTAAACATTGTCAGCGAGGACCAGCCAATCCTCTAAGGAGGTAGACATACTTGTCCTTGGCTATGCCATAATCCACCACCTGAAAACCCCAACTTCTGATGGCAGCCATTAGTGTGGGTCGATTGCAGTCTCGGACTTCCCCTAGTCGCAACGGGCCTTCCCTGTCATGCATCACAATCTCGTCACCTGTACTCAGTACCCCAATGACAGGCTTCCTATACACCGCAACCTCTGCCTTCCCTACTGAGGCCAGGAGGCCCAATTCGCCACCGACTGTAGTGATTTCTTCGCCCGTCCTCAAAACGACATCGCCAGCTTTGATGTCGCTTCCAATCTCTCGAATGTTTTCATCTAGCTTGACCTCATCCGTTCGAATTTCAACCAAAGTCTCTTCTAGTTTATCATCAGTAGTATCTTTGAGATCAGTGTCTTCCACCATGACTACTGCATTAGCACCTGGAGGGAGTGGTGCACCAGTGGTGATCCTTGCAATTTGACCCGCTTGCAAAATTGGGATATCGCCAGGAGCTGCATGTAAGACAGAGGCAACTGGAAAGACACCTTTGTTACTTATCCCACTATCAGACACTATGATAGCGTAGCCATCAACTATACTTGCTCGGTATGCAGGCACGGGTTCGCTGGCCTTTACATCTTCTGCCAAAACGTAGCCCACCAGAGAGTCATTGACTGGCATCTTGATGGTTTGCGGAGATGGAGAGTTCTCTAGAACCAGCTTGACAGCATTTGCGACGGGAAGTATTGGGTAAGGCGATTCTCGATAGCGGCCTGAGGGTCCAGCTCCAGGGTCATTGGTAATAGGTCGATCTTCGGGACGCGTGTGAGCTCTGGGGACGGCATGGCCCCCATGGTGATGCGAATGATCATGACCGTGACTACGACTGTGGTTGTGATCATGATGGCCGTGGGTAGATTTCTTATTGCTACTGACGCCTGCTTCATGTTCGAGTTTCTTTACTCCTCCAGCATGAATCGCTCTTGAATCACCACCGGCAGCTTGTAGACATGCGTGTGGTAGTAGCTTGAGTATAGCTTGCAAATTCTCCTTTGCTCCTTTAGGTGATCCGGGGAGAGTTACGATTAGTGTCTTCTTTCGAACACCAGCAACGGGTCTTGACATCAAAGCAACTGCAGGGAGCCGAATTAGCCGTTGAGATGACTCAGGTCACTTATTTCGTTACACGTTGAATTTCACGTTCGTCCGAGATAGCGATAGTACACAAACATATAATGGCTACTCTGATTGCTCTTTATAGGAAACGCATGATATGACGACTAAAAACTTACAAGGCGTGATTTCCAGTGACGCTGCCAACATGCCATGGCTCAACAGCTGTCAGCACTCATTTGGTCTCAAATTCACTCAAGAACTTACACGAGGCCAGGTGCATGTCGATGTATCATGGGAGTAATAGCTTCGGGAGTAGTGTCCCTAATGGCAAACCCAGTACCGCCAGTCGTGACCAGGAGGTTGACAGAGTCATCTCCATCGCAGTACTTTGCCACTGCACGTTGGACAGCGAGAACATCATCAGGGACGATTTCTCGATGGTTTGAAGTCCATTGACCCTGGCCCTCACTCTCGAAGACGTTGGTAAGGATGTCTCCGGTTTTGTCGGTAGTGGGCTCTCGGTACGCTGTATCTGAAATTATTATAACGGCGGCTTCCAACTTGGGTTTATCCATAACGAGCACTGTTCGATGACATGATTCAAAGGTCTTAGGGGAGTTGACACGAACATGGCTATTTATCGCAGGGTTTTGAGGAATGTTGAGGTTCTACGGAGCAACACTAAGCGAAGCTAATGGAAGATTGAATCTTTAGGCATGTTAACTTGGAATTCCCCATATACTCATACAGCATTGACGGAACCGTTACACCCTGTTGCTGTGCCGGCGTACGTGAAGGCGAATAACGCCAGAGTATGCCTTATCAATATACACATAATTGCCACTCTACCTACTTCCTGGCCATGTCCATCCTTCCTTATGATGCATAATCGAATTGTGGTGCCTTTCCAGATACGAGCAAGCCAATGATGAGCCCGAACAATCCCAATACAGAACTGAAGATCTCGATGACAAGTACCTTGACGAACCTAAGGATCAATTAGCGCCTTTTCATCAAATTATGCTCGGTGAGCGACAACATACAAAGTTGGATCGGCTGCATCAGCTAGAGCTGCACTACTTCCATTGATGCCCACGGAAACACCACATATCAGGTTGCACATGCCCACGGTCAAGCCTGCCCAGAATAACGCATAGCCCGTATACTGATTTCTTGCCGAGTATATTTCATCTCCTTGAACCATATTCAGTTTCGCGGAAAAAACTATCGACATAATCACTCCGTAGATTGCCACGACTTCACAGAAGATGATAGAGATCAAGTTCTTGGTCCGTATTCGAGGTGCTTTGACACCACCACCAAGGATTGATGAGCCGGTGATGAATATTCCCCTGCATATTTCCTATTAGAAGTCGCCATCAAGCAATTCCTCTAGGCACTCATACCATGCTGCTCCCACGACCGACAAGCCGATGCAGAGGCCAATGCCTAGATCTGCCCACGCGTACGGCGATACGCTCTCTATGAATTGCCCAACCTATTTTAGATCATCAGATTTGCATGCCTCGATATTCTGCAGTCGCCACCAACGTTGAAAGCTTCGCCGTCTCCAGTGAACAATAAATCTGTATGCCCATTAGCGTCGCCTCTGGAAAAGATAATCTGTGACGTACAAAGTCCTACAACTCCTAACGCGGCAGTCGCACCACCTGCCCCATATGACAGACTCATAGCTCTTCTCCAGGCATATACGATGGATATGGTTTAGAGGACTAGAGATGACGAGAACGACGTATCCATTGTCGAGGCCCAGAACGGATACGCCAAGCCCCTAGTGACTGACCTCTTAGCGGCTTTTGGATGTATCAAATCTCTCCCAGGCATTCCGATAGCAACTACATTCACACTCCTTCATCCACACGGGGATCATGGCGACCGGCGCAGCCGCCTCATACTATGAGCTCTACCGTGGTAGCAGGTATAGCTTAGCTGACACGCTCAGCTCACAGCTATGCTGACATTGCTCTTTGTCCAGCATCGGCAGTGCACTCATTGACACTCTCGATGAATTGATTCACTCAAACCGCATCGAGCCCCAGACAGCCATGAGAGTCCTGTCTCAATTCGACAAGTCTATGACGGAGGTATTGGGCGACAAGGTCAAGGCACGCATGAACTTCAAGGTAATGGAGGCAGGATATTTGGTGGTATTGAACTGGCTGACAACCAGCTATCAAGGGTCATCTGGATACTTACCGCTTCTGTGACGAAGTCTGGACTTTCCTTATCAAGGATGTCAATTTCAAGCTCGACAATCAGAGTAATATTCAGGCCGAGAAGATCAAGATCGTGAGCTGCAATGCGAAGAAGCCTGGAGAGCAGTAAAGTCGCAGTGACCTCAAAGACTACTTCAAAGACTACTACGGATTGTATGAGGCCATGATCAAACTACACGAAACCTACAACAACGAGATCTGATATTGCATATCTGGCGCGGGGCATGAATGTCATCGCACCTGAGGGTGTTTGGTCTGGGACTACGGAGTATGGCGACAAGATACCCAAATTGCAAACCAAGATCGGATATGTTCTTCTCGACGTTTTCACTCTCTTCATAACAACATGCATGGCGAATATTACACAATAAAGCAATGGGCTACCAATGCATGCCTTGTAGATCCTAAATACTGCGCCATGTAACTATCAAATGGCTTGGCGACAAAGCAGCGTTTTAGACCGTCTTATCTAGCATCTTGACTTCACAAGCCTTCAACACCAAGACATTTACCCATCACCACACCACACAACCAACCATGCACCCACCAACAGACCCCCTAATACCCAACGCCATCCCCCAATCCCCACCCCCATCTCCATCCCCATCTCCCCACCTCAACCCCCCCCTCGAACCAAAAATCCCCTGGATCCCCCTCGCCGCCGCCAGCGGCGCATGCGCAGCCTTCAACGGCGTCTTCGCAAAGCTGTACGACCCCCATCCCTCTACCCCCTTACCCACATCCTTATATACACGAACACAAAAACTAA
>JAABUV010000534.1_pt1 | contig 57334 bp, 50 predicted proteins | sample 5559971 | NCBI WGS metagenome assembly JAABUV01 (sample SAMN10711881, study PRJNA513362) | rock metagenome | isolation source: Antarctica rocks | place: Antarctica: Victoria Land, Knobhead nord | collected 2015-12-19 | reverse complement strand
GCAAATACGCTCCCATTGATCGTCACGAAGGCCGTAGCGTCGCATCCGTCAGCTCCATCCTGGCTGACACCCTATGAACCAAAGTTCGACCCGCGCCGGAATCCCCTAAATGACGACACGCCCTAGCGTGCTCGGTACAATGCCGATGGACAGGCCTGCCGCAACGATCAACCAGCCAGCCTGGTTCCCGAGCCGAAATCGTGGTCACACCACGAGCGACGAGCCGCTCGATCCTTTCGCAAGCAGATAGCGCTGCACGAAACGCTCCACGAACTTGGGATCCTTCAACTGCTTGAGGTCGAGCCGGCTGGTGATCGCCGTCTCCTGCGTCGACAGAGGTTGAATGGCGATCTGCCTGGGCAAGCCCAGTGCCGTGGTGACCACGTCGCGCAGGATCGGGTCGCCGAGGATCTGGTCCACCGACGTCACGGTCGCTGCTTTGGAGCGGAAGCTCAGCGCATTCGACAGACCGGGGACCGTCGTGTCGAGCGAGTTGCGCCAGGTCACCTCCGCATAGGCGTTGGCGATGGTGCTGATCACGCTCGGACTCTGGATGACCGACAGGCCCTTGGCGGCGAACTGGTAGGTCTGCGCCGCGGACAACCAGGCCGAGTTCGTGGTCTTGAGCTGGTTCGCCACCGATTTCGGATCTGTCAGGTCAGACGCCAACGCCTTCTGCGCGAGTGCGGTATACGGGATCTGGCTGCCCAGCCCGTTCGCGGTCAGCAGCACCTTCATCACCGTCGGGTTCGCCAGCAGTTGCGTGACGCTCTTGGCGCCGGTCACCGCCTTGGTGAACGCCGCGATGTCGCGCGCCACCTCGGGCTGCTTCGCGGTGGTCGCGATGTCCTTGGTCCCGTTGACCTCGGCCGAACCCAGCGCGGTGATCGGGTTGGTGGCACTCGCCCCGCCGCCCGCTCCCGACAGGATGCCCAGGATGCCGTTGTCGCCGCCCGACGCGTTGCCCAGCAGCAGGCCTATGTTCAGCCCAGACAGGCCGACGCTCATGATCCGCTCCCTCAGCCGTTGGACAATCCGGCCGCCATGGTGTCGTTGACCGAGATCAGGAAATCGAAGTCGGGCGCGCCGGAAGCCATGGCACGGCCCACGGCGTGGCCGATCGACACGATCCCGGCACGGGTCTCGGGCGGCAGGCGGTTCGCCGGGTCCTGCAGGAAGCCGCTGGTCGCCGCCCAGAGTCGGGCGTTGTCCGCAAGCGCGCGCACACGGTCCAGTTCGGCACCGTCGCGGGCGGTGCGCAGCCGTCCGCTAACCATGCGGAAGATGTCCGCCTCCTGCTCGCGCGGGCTGCGCTGTGCTCTGGCGTCGGCGTAGGCCCGGAACGCGCGATTCGTCACCGTCACGGCCTCACTCCGCCGCCGCGGCCAGCCCGGGCGAGGCCGGGCTGAACGTTGCGCTGTCGTCGCGGCCCAGCACGTTGTCCTCGTGGCGGATGATCCGCCGCACCAGCTTCAGCGCCTGGTAGCAGTCGTCCGCCTCGGCCGCCGCCAGCGACCGGTCCAGGATCTCGCGCGCCAGGGGCGAAGTCGTGGTGGTCTTGTACTCGGTGATGAGGCCGCGTGCCGTCTCCAGGCCGCCGGCCCGCTCGTCGTCGGTGCCGATATAGGCGGTCTGCAAGGCGAAATAGATGCGCCGGGCCGGGCTGTCCGCCTGCATCGGCGACATGATCTGCTTGCCGAACAGGAAGCGGGCGCGCGCCGTGAGTTCCAGGCGGGTCTTGGTGCGGAAGCGGATCGGCGCGCCGTTGACGATCATCGTCTCGCCTTGGCGGAGTTCCAGGACCAGGTTCGACATGGGAGTCCTTCTTGGGCTGCCTTGGCCGGCAAGGCCGTGTTGGTCTTGTCGTGAAATCGACGGCGGCGGGCAGGAAGCCCGCCGCCGCAAGCCATCAGCGGAACAGGCTGGCCAGGCCGGACGGCGCCTGGTTGGCGATCGACAGCGACTGCTGGCCGAGCTGCTGCTTGATCTGCAGCGCGGTCAGGTTGGCCGACTCCTTGGCGAGGTCCGCATCCACCAGTGCGCCAAGACCGACGTTCAGGCTGTCCATCTTGCTGCTGTTGAACGTGACCTGGTTGCTGATGAAGTTGGTGTCCGCCGCAAAGGTGTTCGCCTGCGCGTTAAGCTGGGTGGAGAGGATCGACAGAGTGGCATATCCGGCGCCGGCGGCGGCGGCGGATCCTGCAGTACCTGCACCGAGCGCGTCCTTGGCAGCGGCAGAGCCGCCGCTGGCGATGTTGACCAGCTGGTTGATCAGGTCGTTGGCCGAAGCGAACTTCGTGGGCGCTGCGGTCGTGGTCGTCGCCGCGGTCGTGGCGAGCGCAGTCCCGGTCTGCTGGGCGAACGCCGAGACAGAGTACTGCGTGCCGCTCTCATCCTGCACGACGCTCAGCGCGGTCGGAGAGTTCCCCGAGGCCGGAGGGGTGTAGGCGATGGTCGTCGTGCCGTCCGCCTTCGGCGTGAGGGCCACCGAGCTCTTGTCGATCAGCGACACGCCGTTGTAGCTGGCGCCGTTCAGGTAGCTGCTGAGCTGCTGGATGTCCTTGGCGAACGTCGTCTGGTAGGCGTTCTGCTGCGAGGTCGTCGTCGCATCGGCGAGGTTGCCGAGGTCGGACGCCATCTTCGTCATCAGCGTGGTCGCGGACTTCATCGCGCTGTTGGTGACGTCCTGCAGACCCTGCGTGTTGCCGAGCTGGTTGTTCACCGCGGTCAGCACGTTCACGTTGGAACGCACGTTCTGCGCCACCGCGAAGGCCGCGCCGTCGTCGGTCGCGTCGGCGACCTTGTAGCCGGTGGAGATCTTCTTCTCGGTCGCCTGCAGCGCGCTCGAGGTGGAGTTCAGCGACATCAGCGCGGTCATCGCGCCCATGTTGGTGTTCACGGAGGTCATGGTGTCTTACCCTTGGATATCCGAAGTTCTTCTTGTGCCGCAGTTTTGGCGGCGTGCAGGCATCTTGAACGAGAGGCCTTAACGGCGAGTGAAGCGCGTCGAAAGAAATCGTCCCATCTCAGGGGCTGTTGTCAGAGGTACGAGACCAGCGACAGGTTCTGCATGTTGGCGATCAGCTTGTAGGACGTCTGCAGCTGCGTCTGCAGCAGCGATTGCGTCGTCGCCAGCGCGGCCACGTCGGCGTCCTCCACGCTCGACAGCTGCGTCGCCAGCGAGATCCTCGTGCTGACGAACGCCGTCTGCGTCGCCGTCAGCGCCGTCTGCCGCTCGCCCAGCGTCCCCTGGTCCGCCGTGAGCGCCGTCGACGCCGACCCGAGCTGCCTGAGCGCGTCCTGCACAAAGCTCGGGTATCCCGCCGCCTTGGTCTGAGCGGTGGTGAGCGCTCCGATCGTCGCCAGCGACTGCATCATCTGCCGCATGTACGGCGTGCCGGCCGACACGCCGTACGCCGCCGGCGCTCCCTGCCCGGTCTGCACGCTCTGCGGCGTTGACTGGCCCGGGGCCGAGGAGAACACCGTGGCCGTGCTTGCGCCCAACGAGGCGGCCTCCGTCGCCGCGAGCGGCGTGCCTGCCGTCCCCAGCGACTGCACCGCGCTTGTCACCCCTGCGACGAAGCCAGCCGTGCTGCCGACCGGCGGGTTGGCGCTGTCCTGCCCGGCAAAGATATAGCTGTCGCCGTCCCTGGTGTTGAGCAGCGCCACGATGCCGTTGAACGCGTCGCGCGCCTGGCTGGCGATCGCGTCGATGCCGATGGCCCCGGTGCCGTTGCCGGTGTTGGCGGTGAGGTTGGTGAACACGCCCTGCGCCAGCGCGCCGATCTGCGTCATCACGGCCTGCGTGACGCCCATCTGCGCCGTCGCCGCCGTGATGCCGTTCGACAGTGCGTCGTTGTGCGCGAGCTGCGGCCGCAGGTCGAGCGAGGTCAGCGCTCCGCCGCCCAGCCCAGCGTAGGTGGTCGACACCAGCCCGGACGAGATCTGCTCGCCCACCTGCTGCAGCTTCAGGTTCACCGCCTCGGCGTTGCTGGACAGCTCGGCCCGCAGGCCGCGCGACGCCACGCCGGCGGCCCCGGTCACCATCACGGGTTCACCGCGGCGAGCAGGGAGTTGAACATCGACTCGATCGCCGAGATGATCTTCCCCCCGGCCCCGTAGGCGTTCTGCAGGCCGACCATGTTCGACAGCTCCTGGTCCACGGACACGCCCGACGCGGTGTCGAGCTGGGATTTCAAGGTGGTCTGCACGCCGGTCTCCGTGCCCAGCGACGCGCTCGCCGCCGAGCTGTCCTGCGACTGCGACGCCACGAGCGTTGCCGCCTGCGACACCAGCCCCGGCGAGCCGCCCTGTGGCGCGAAGGTGGTGTTCAGCACGCCGTCGATGATGGCGGTGTTGCCGGCCGCCGTGCTGCCGCCACCCGACGTGCCGTCGCGCACCAGGCCCGGCGTGGCGACCACCGCGCCGTTGACCTGGATCGACGCGGCGAGGCCGATCGCGCTGCCCGCGCCCGGCACCGCACCGCTGCCCGACGTGAACAGCGCCAGCTGCTGCCCGCTGAACCGCGTCGCCAGGGTTTGCGAGTACCCGTCCAGCGTCGCCTGGTAGCCCGGCAGCGTCCTGTCGCGCAGCGTGATGTTGGCGCCGATCGAGCCCCCGGCGAGCGAGCCGGTGACATCCTGCGTGCCGATCCTGACCGCGGGGATCGCCGCCGTCGTCGAGCCCCTGGCATAGACGTCGCCGGGCGCGATCGTGATCGTCCCGGTGCTGAGCGGCCCGTCGCCGAGCGGCCCGCCCACCCCGCGCGTCGGCAGCCCGGTCCCGTCGTCGGTGGTGATGCTCATGTCGCCGCTCGCCGACACCTTGGTGTGCACCGACAGCAGGCTGCTCAGCGAGGCCACCTGCTCGTCGCGCTGGTTTTCCAGGTCCGCCGTGCCCACGCCTTCGGCCCGGAGCGTGACGATCCGGGCCGAGGTCGTGCCGATCTCGCCCAGCGTCCGGTTGGCCACCGCGACCTGCTGCACCAGGGAGTCCTGGGCCGCCTGCCGCTGCGCCGTGTAGGTCTGCGACAGCGTGTTGATCCCGCCCGCCAGCGCCTGTGCCGCACCCACCACGGCCTGCTGCTGCGGCGCGCTGGCCGGGTCGGTGCGCAGCGTGGTGAACGCATCCTGCAGCCCGCCCGCGAGGCTCGACAGGCTGCTGCCGCCGGCGCCCACGGTGCCCTGTGCCGCGTCCACTGCGGACAGCGCGATCGCGGTGGTCTGCAGGCCGGAGACCGCGGCGTTCTGCGACAGCAGGCTGGCCTGCAACGGTGCGTCCAGCGCCCGCAGCGTCGGGCCCGACGTGACCCCGGAGGGTTCGTCGCCCGCCGCCAGCGAGATCTGGGTCGCCACCTCGCGCACGTAGCCCGTGGTGCTGGCGTTGGCCACGTTCTGCGACACCACGCTGATCTGGCGCTGCACCACGGCAAGCCCGCTGCCGGCGATTGATAAGGCGGATTCGAGGCTCATCCAACCGCTCCTGCTGCCAGCCTCGCGCTGCTGGCTCGACGCCACTGGCCGGGCATTGTTGGCCCGGCTACTGGATGGTATTGATCGTCGTGGTTAACATCTGGTTTGCGGCCGTGATCATCTTGGCGTTGGCGCCGTAGGCCTGCTGCGCCACGATCAGCTTGCTGAGCTCGGTCGCGATGTCCACGTTGGACGACTCCGTCTCGCCAACCGTGAGGCTGCCGGCCCCGTTCGCGTTCTGCACGTTCACCTGCCCCAAGCCGGACGCGGCCGTCGCCGTGAACGCCTCGCCGTTCTGCCGCTGCAGCGCGTCCGCGTCGCCGAACGTGACCACCGGCACCTGCGCCAGCGTCTTCGTCGTGCCGTTGTCGTAGCTTGCGACCACGCTGCCGTTCGACTCGATGGCCACTCCGGTGTAGTTGCCCGCCATCACCCCGTCCGCGGTGATGTTGCGCGACGTGTAGGTCGTGCCCGCGAACTGCGTCACGCCGTCTGTCCCGTTGATCGTTCCGAGATTGAAGTTGATCGGCGTGCTCTGCGCCCAGCTCGGCGTCAGGGTGAAGCCGGCCTCTGTGCCCGACGCCGGGGTCAGGGTGTTCGCCCCTCCGGTGTTGCTGGCGGTGAAGCTCTGGATGGTGCCGTTCGGGTTGAACACCGCGGTGCCGGCCGGCACCGAGGTGCCGCCATCCTCGGTGAGGTTCAGCGTCCACGTGTTCGCCATCGGCGCGCCGGACGCGTTGGTCGCCGGCGCCCAGGTCAGCGCAACCGAGTGCTGCGCGCCCGAGGAGTCGTACGCGGTCACCGCGGTGCTGCCGCCGGTGGGACTGCCGGCCGGCAGGTTCGCAGCCGCGGCGATGTTGGCGGTGGCGACTGGCGGGTTCTGAGCCTGGCTGATCCTGATCGGCGACAACGCACCCTGTATCACGTTACCGTTCGCGTCCGCCGTCCAACCATTCAGGTAGCCCCCGGCGCTGTTGACCAGATAGCCGCTCTTGTCCTGCGTGAAGTCGCCGGTGCGGGTGTAGTTCGGCGTGGCGCCCAGGATCGGCACGCCGGTCGCGGTGACGCCGCTCTGCTCGCTGACCTGGAAGAAGCCCTTGCCTGCAATCGCCAGCGCGGTGGCGTCGGTGCTGTTCTGGATCTGCCCCTGCACGTCGTTCTGGTACAACGGACGCGTCGCCACCGAGCCGGACTGGTTCTGCGTCACCGTGCTGCTGCTGAGGTAGTCGACGAAGCTGGTGTTGGTCCCCTTGAAGCCGACGGTCTGGCTGTTGGCCACGTTGTCGCTGATATTGGTGAAGGCGGCGGCCTGCGCCGACAGTCCGCTCACTGCGGTGTTCATTGCGCCGAACAGGGACATGAAGATCTCCTCGAGGTGTTTGGCGGCCACAAGGCAGAAACCATGCCACCGGCCACGCGCTGCCGTGACCGTCCAATTCCGGCCTTGCAGGTCCTGAGGCGCCCCTCCGCATGGCGTTCCGTGCCGGGCACGCCCGGGTCCCCGGCACGATCTGCCGGGCACACCCTGCATGGACAAGGCACCTGCGACCGCACGTCTGCCTGGCCAAACCCTGGCCTGGAACTTGCTGCTGGTCCGCCCGAACGCCGGGACACCAGAATGTCAGCTGTCGCCATCGCAGAGCCGCCCGCCAGTCCCAGGACCGATCCCAGGCCTGACGCGACCCGCAGCCGCGCATCCGGCGACAGCTTCGGCGCGGCACTCACCTCGGCCGTCTCGCCCCGGGCCCCGGAACCCCCGCCGGCCCCGCGAGCGACGCGCCCGGAACCCCGGTCCGACACCGCGGTCGGCAACGAGGCTTGCGCAACCCAGCCCTACCCCGCCCGGAACCCGCCCTTCGACGTCGGTTCAGGGGTGGCAGCGATCCAGCAGGCCCGGAACGATACGTCGGCCGGCAGCGAGTCCTCCATAATCCCGCCCCCCGCCACGAAGCCGGCACCTGGAACAACTTCGAGTACCGCAACGTTGCCGCCTGGCGATGCCGTCGCATCCGTCACCGCGCCGGCAGCTGACCGTATCCCCGGCGCACGCCTGCCCGCGACCCCGACCGGCACCGCGAAGTTCAGCACCGGCACCCTCGACGCAACGAACGCAGGCAGGCCTGTCTCGATCTCCGACGTCACTCCGGCAAACAGTGCGAACTCCGACACCCAGGGCATGTCGAACGCCGCCTTGCCGGACGCCGGCATCGCGGCGGCAGGCACCGCCGCTTTCCCGCTGGGACGACAGGACGCCGCCATTCCTGCGGCTGTCACGCGCCATGCCCAGGCTCGTGACACCTCGGCGAGGGATGCGAGCGTCGCCTCAGCCAACGACAGCACGGCTGCACCCGTCGCAGCATCACCGGCCTCGCCGCCGGCCAGCCCGCTGCCGCTCCCAGACCTCGCTGCGGCTGCGCCATTCGTCGGCGCTCCCGTCACCTCGGGCAACATCGAGGCTCCGGTTCGCGCAATCGGACGCGACGCGGCCCTCACGGGCAAGGCGCAGGCCGGAGCCGCCGAACCTCCACCGGCACAAACCGACGCCATGGTGCCGACCGGACCGAGCATCCAATCCGGCTCCGCGAGTCCGACCGGCGCGGTTCCTGCGGCTGCGACCCTGGACGCTTTCGCCAGATCCGATGTCGTGCCCTCCTCGCGTGCCGCTCCGAACGCCTTGCCACCGTCGCGCCACGCGCCTGGCGATCCGGCAACGTTCGCCACGCACGCGTCGCTCTCGTTCGACGCCGCTACAAAGGCGTCGCCAGACCAGGTTCTGCCACCCCAGGTATCGCCAGGCCAGGCAGCCCCGACCCAGGCGGCACTGGTCCAGGCGGCACCGGCCCAGGACTTGGCCCAGGCTGCTGCATTGCCCATGGCCCCGCCTGCACCCGGAACGTCGCCCGCCACGAGCGCCACGACCTCGGGCGAGCCTCCGCTCTCCCCTGCGGCGCAGGTCGTCCCCGCGATGCTGGCGATGCACACCGCCAACGGTGCGCAGAACATGATGCTGCGCCTGACCCCGGCCGAGCTTGGCACCGTGCAGATCCAGATCACCCGCAGCCATGACGGTGCCGCCGTCTCCGTGCTGGTGGAGCGGCCGGAAACCCTGCGCCTCCTGCTGCACGACCAGGCGCAGCTGCAGCACGCCCTGACCCAGGCCGGCCTGCCGCAGGACCGGACGCTGTCGTTCCAGCAGGCTCCGGCCGGCAGCTTCGCCGCCCAGGATCACCGCGCCTCGACCCAGGAGCCGGGCCACGACGCCGGCCAGAACCCGGGTCAGGGCGGCAACGATCACGGGCAGGCCGGCCGGGACGGGGCGGCGCGACAGGGCCAGTCCGGACAGGATGCGCGGTCCGGCTCCGGTCGCTCCGGACCCGGAGCCCAGCTTTACGCCTCGGCCTGGCAGCCCGCCGGCATCGACATCACCGCCTGAACCGTTCGGAGACCCAACCATGACCAGCATCGCCTCCAGCACTTCCGGCAGCGCCGGCCCTGGCCACGCCGCCGGCGCCACGGCGTCGTCGAGCACCGGCACCACCCCCGGCGTCAACGCCCTCACCTCGCTGGCCGACAACTTCCAGAACTTCCTGAGCCTGCTGACCACGCAGTTGAAGAACCAGGATCCGACCAGCCCGATGGACACCAACCAGTTCACCAGCGAACTGGTGCAGATGACCAGCGTGCAGCAGCAGGTCAGCACCAACAGCAATCTCACCCAGCTGATCGCGCTGACCCAGGGCAGCCAGGTGCTGCAGTCCACCGCCCTGGTGGGCAAGACCGCCAGCGTGACGTCGAGCAGCATCGCGCTGCAGAACGGCAGCGGGGAACTGCAGTTCACCACCGCGACGGCCGAGCCGATCGGCATCGCCATCACCGATGCCGCCGGCAGGGAGATCAAGAGCGCCACCCTGACCTCGACCGCGGGAATCAACACCTGGAAATGGAACGGGACCGACGACTCCGGCAATTCCGTTCGCAACGGAAGCTATGCCGTCGCCGTGATGACGCCCAGTGCCACCGGCACCACCGCAACCGCGGTGCCCTTCACCGTCGAAGGCACCATCACCGGCCTGGTCAAGAGCGGCACGTCGACGAACCTGCAGCTTGGCGCCACCACGGTGGATGTCAGCGCGCTTCAGTCGCTGGTGAACTGATCCCTGCCTCGGAAACTCCTGAACCCATGTCGAGGCAGGGATGCAACGCGGGGCAGGCAAGGCCAGAGGCTCTGCTTCTGGGCCCCGCTCAAGGCCGAGCCTTGAGAATCCATGTCCTCAGTCAAGGGCTCAAAGAGCCCAGGCTCTTTGCGGGTCCGGGCGGAGCCCAGCCTTGCCCGCCTGAACCTCCACCGCCAGCCAGGCAGGAAATGCCGGGCCGTTAACCAAGGGGTAAGCCCGGCCAGCCACCTTGACGCCTGCCGGCAGAACGCCGGTGGAGCGGAAGGCCGGAATGAAGGACTCGACCCAGCCCCAGGACGCCGCAGGCGTTCCCCCTGGCATCGCGGAGCACATGCTGGCAGCGCGCCGGAGCCGGATCGTATCCTGCAGGACACCCTGGCCGGACCTGTCGCATGCGTCCCGGCACGTCCTGCCGTCCGCGACGCCCCGGCAGTCTTCGGTCCTGCACCAGCCCGCAGCCGGGCTTGAACCGCGGCGGAGCACGCAATGAGGCCGGTGCTCGACGGCCTGCGCGCGCTCGGGCCCGCCCGTCTGGCCGCGATGGCCGTGGTCGCGGTCGGCATGCTCGGCATCCTCGCGCTGCTGGCGATGCGCGGCGGCGCTCCCTCCTCGTATGCGCTGCTCTACGCCGACCTCGACCTGCGCGAGGCGGGGCAGCTCGTGGACGCGCTCGACAAGGCGCACATCGCCCACCAGGAACAGGGCGGGGGCCAGACGGTGCTCGTCCCTTCCTCGGACGTGGCCCGCGCCAGGCTGCTGCTCGCCAAGGACGGCCTGCCCTCCGGCGGCTCCATCGGCTACGAGATCTTCGACCGCGGCGACAGCCTGACCGCCAGCCAGTTCCAGCAGGAGATGAACCAGACCCGCGCGATGGAAGGCGAGATCGCCCGCTCCGTCCGCATGATCGCCGGCGTGCGCGCCGCCCGCGTGCACCTGGTGATGCCCAAGCGCCAGCCGTTCTCCCACCAGCAGCAGGAGGCGCAGGCCAGCGTCGTGCTGACCATGGCCGGCGGCGCGCGCATGGACCGCGAGGGCGTGCAGTCGGTGCTCAACCTGATCTCCGCCGCCGTGCCCGGCCTGCGCGCCCGCAACATCGCCCTGATCGACAGCCGCGGCAACCTGCTGGCCCGCGCCGGCGATCAGTCCGCGACGGACGGCGCGGAGGCCGCGCAGACCGCGGAGAAGCTGCGCCACGCGACGGAGCAGCGTCTGTCGCGCTCCGTCGAGGACCTGCTCGAACGCTCCCTCGGCCCGGGCCGCGTGCGCGCCGAGGCGGCCGTACAGATGGATTTCGACCAGCTGCACGAGACCCAGGAAAGCTACAACCCCGACCAGCAGGTGGTGCGCAGCACCCAGACCAACAGCGACAACTCCAAGTCGACCGAGGCCGCCGACAAGCCCACCACCGTCGCCAACAACTTGCCCAACGCGGACGCCGGCGCCACCCAGTCCCAGGCGGGCAGCCAGCAGCAGAAGCAGGAGGAGACCACCAACTACGAGATCGGCAAGACCGTGCGCACCACCGTGCACGACCAGCCGCAGATCCACCGTATCAGTCTTGCGGTCATGGTGGACGGAACGGTCACCCCCGACGCGGACGGCAAGCCCGCGTGGCACGAGCGCACCCCCGAGGAGCTGGCCCGCATCGCCACGATCGCCCGCAGCGCCATCGGCTTCGACGAGAAGCGCGGCGACAAGGTCGAGGTGGTCAGCATGCGTTTCGTCGCCCCCGACGCCGATACCGCCGCCCCCGAGCCCGCCTCGCGGTTCGGCCTGCATCTCGAGAGGTCCGATATCATGACGCTGGTGTAGACCGGGGCGATCGGTCTGATCGCGCTGCTCGCCCTGTTCTTCGTGGTGCGGCCGACGATGCTGCGGCTGACCACGCCGACTCCGGGCCTGGAGCCGCCGGCAGGCGCCCTGCTGGGCAGCGAGAGCACACCCCAGGCAAGCCTGGCCCTTGCCGGCCCGCGTGGCCCGGCGGTGCCGGCCCTTGCCGGGCCTGCCGCCGAGCCCGGCGAGGCGATGGTCAACCTCGCCAACGTCGAGGGGCAGATGCGGGCCTCCACCATCCGCAAGATCGGCGAGCTCGTGGACAAGCATCCGGAGGAAAGCCTGATGATCGTGCGCGGCTGGATTTCGCAGGAGAAGTCGTAGCCATGGCCAGGGCCGGCACCAGCGACCAGCTCAGCGGCTCGCAGCGCGCCGCCGTGCTGCTGCTTACGCTGAGCCCCGAGCAGTGCTCGCGGCTGTTCTCGCTGATGGGCGAGGACGAGATCCGCGAGATCTCCGCCGCCATGGCGCAGCTCGGCCCGGTCAGCGCCACGATGGTGGAGCAGCTCCTGACCGACTTCACCGAGAAGCTGGGCACCTCGGGCAGCGTGGTCGGCAATTTCGAGACCACCGAGCGCCTGCTGCAGCAGACGATGTCGCGCGAGCGTGCCGGCCAGATCATGGAGGAGATCCGCGGCCCCGCCGGCCGCACCATGTGGGACAAGCTCGGCAACGTCCACGAGAGCGTGCTGGCCAACTACCTCAAGAACGAATACCCGCAGACCGTCGCCGTGGTGCTGTCCAAGCTCAAGCCGGACCATGCCGCCCGCGTCCTCTCGCTGCTGCCAGAGAGCTTCGCGATGGAGGTGGTGATGCGGATGCTGCGCATGGAAAGCGTGCAGAAGGACGTGCTCGACGGCGTGGAACGCACCCTGCGGGCCGAGTTCATGTCCAACCTCGCCCGCAGCGCGCGCCGCGACAGCCACGAGATGATGGCCGAGATCTTCAACAACCTCGACCGCCAGTCCGAGGCCCGCTTCACCGCAGCCCTGGAAGAGCGCAGCCAGGAGAGCGCCGAACGGGTGAAGCAGCTGATGTTCACCTTCGACGACCTGTCCCGCCTCAGCCCTGCCGCGATGCAGGTCGTGCTGCGCGTGGTCGAGAAGGACAAGCTGCCGCTCGCCCTGAAGGGGGCGCCGGAGAAGCTGCGCGAGCAGTTCTTCGCCAGCATGTCCGAGCGCGCCGGCCGCATGCTGCGCGACGACATCGAGGCGCTCGGCCCGGTGAAGCTGCGCGACGTCGACGAGGCGCAGTCCGCCATCGTGCTGGTCGCCAAGACGCTGGCCGCCTCGGGCGAGATCGAGATGGGCAGCAGTCAGGAAGAGGAGCTGCTGTATTGACCCCCAGCCGGCCCGAACACCCAGACCGGGGCCCGCGCGGCATGGACGCGCTGCTGCGCGACGCCGTGCGCGCCGCCCTGCAAGACCATCCCGCCATGCTCGCCGGCGTCGAGGACCCGGACTTCGCGCCCGGCCCGGCCCGCGCCGCGCCGCGTCCGTTCGGCGGCATCCTGTACGCGGAGGATTTCGACGCGCCCGAGGCGGCGCCGCCCGCCGCCCCGGCGCCGGAGCCGACCCACTCCGCGCTCGAACTGGCCGACGCCCGCGAGACGGGGCGCATCGAGGGCTGGAAGGCGGCGCGCGCCGCCGCCGAGGTCGAGGCCGAGGCGCAGCGCGCGGCGGTGCTGCACGCCATCGCCGCCGCGCTGTCCGAGGCGCGCGACGCCGCCGAGACGTTCGCCGCCAGCGCCGCGGAGGCCGTCGCGCGCACCGCTCTGTCGCTGCTGGCCGCGGCACTGCCCGCCACCTGCGCCCGGCATGGCGAGCGCGAGCTGCGCGCCTTGGCTCTGGCCGTGCTCCCGGCGCTCGAAACCGAGCCGCGCATCGTCATCCGGGCCAGCCCGCAGGGCCTGCGCGGCCTTGCAGGGACCCTGGCCCGGCTGGACCCGGATCTTGCCGCGCGGATACAGCTCGTGCCCGTCGAGGCGCTGGCAGCGGACGAGGCGCGGATCACCTGGCAGGACGGGCGGGCCGTGCGCGACCGGCGAGCGATCGGTGCCGCGATCGAGGCCGTGCTCGCCCCGCTCGGCCTGTTCGAGGCCGTGCCCCAGCAACCGGCCAGGGTTCGTGCCGAACCCTCCGCGTCGTCTGACCCGTCCACACCTGTCCCCAAGGAGATGGCTGATGCCGGCTGACATGGAACTGGCCGAGTTCACCGACCCGGCGCTGCCTGGAGAGTCCGGCCCGCGCGCCGGGCGCGACCTGGAGGCGGTCTACGACATCCCCGTCACCGTGAGCGCCGTGCTTGGGCGCGCCACGATGCAGGTCAGCCAGCTGCTCAAGCTTGGCCGCGGCGCCGTCGTCGAGCTGGACCGCAAGCTCGGCGAGGCGATCGACATCTACGTCAACAACCGCCTGGTCGCGCGCGGCGAGGTGGTCATGGTCGACGACAACCGGCTTGGCATCACCATGACCGAGATCGTCAAGGCGGATCGCGGCTGATGCGCGTCCTGATCATCGGCTCGCTGGCCGCCGAGCTGGGCCAGGCGGCGCGCATCGCACAGAGCCGCGGCGCACGCCTCGACCAGGCCGACACCAACTCGGCCGGCCTCGCCCGGCTGCGCGCCGACGCCCGCGTCGACGTCGTGCTCTGCGACGTGGCCCACGACGTCCCCGGCCTGGTGCGCGCGATGCAGGCCGAACGTATTGCAGCTCCCGTGGTCGCCTGCGGCACCGAGAACGATCCTGAGGCCGCGATCCGCGCGGTGCGCGACGGCGCGCGCGAGTTCCTGCCGCTGCCCGCCGACCCGGAGCTGATCGCCGCCATCCTGCAGGCCGCGTCGGGCGAGACCCACGCCCTGGTGGCCCGCGACCCCGCGATGCTCGCCACGCTGAAGCGCGCCGAGCAGGTCGCTGCCGCCGAGGCCTCCGTGCTCATCACCGGCGAGAGCGGCACCGGCAAGGAGGTGCTCGCCCGCCACATTCACCGCCGCTCGCGCCGTGCCGGCGGCCCGTTCGTGGCGCTGAACTGCGCCGCGATTCCCGAGAACCTGTTGGAGAGCGAGCTGTTCGGCCATGAGAAGGGCGCGTTCAGCGGCGCCGTTGCCCGCCGCCTCGGCAAGTTCGAGGCAGCCAACGGCGGCACGCTGCTGCTCGACGAGATCAGCGAGATGGACGCCCGCCTGCAGGCCAAGCTGCTGCGCGCCATCCAGGAGCGCGAGATCGACCGACTCGGCGGCAACGGCCCGGTGCGCGTCGACGTGCGCATCCTCGCCACCTCGAACCGCGACCTGCCCACCGAGGTGGCCGCCGGTCGCTTCCGCGAGGACCTGTATTTCCGCCTCAACGTGGTCGGCCTGCGCATCCCGCCGCTGCGCGAGCGCCCGGGCGACATCGCCGCGCTCGCCGACCATTACGCCCGGCACTACGCCGAGGTGAACGGCGTGGCCCAGCGGCCGATCTCCGCCGTCGCGCGCGTGCGCCTCGCGGCCCACCCCTGGCGCGGCAACGTGCGCGAGCTGGAGAACACCATGCACCGCGCCGTGCTGCTGGCGCAGGGTGCCGAGATCGACGAGGCGGCGGTGGAACTCGCGCCGCAGCAGGGCACTTCCCAGCCCGCAACACTCCAGAGCGCAACACTCCAGGGCACAACACTCCAGGACGCAACACTTCAGCCCGGTGCCGGTCAGCCCGCGTCGTCCGGGGGCGGCATCTCGGCGCTTGTCGGTCTGACCATGGACCAGGTCGAGCGCGACCTGATCCTGCAGACCCTGAGCCACACGCTTGGCAACCGCACCCATGCCGCGACCATCCTCGGCATCTCGATCCGCGCGCTGCGCAACAAGCTGCGCGACTACTCGCAGCAGGGCCTGCCGGTCACCCCGCCCGCCGCCGGCGTCGCCGCCTGATGGCTTCGCCGCCCCCGAACCAGGTCTCGCTGCAGTCGACCGGCCGCGAGCAGTTCAGTCTGCTGCTCACCCGCTATGCGCCCGGCACCGACGTGGGCCTGGCGCTCGGCGTGGTGGCGCTGCTCTCGGTGCTGATTCTGCCGCTGCCGACGGTGATCCTCGATGTCGGCCTGGCGCTCTCGCTCACCCTGTCGGTGCTGGTGCTGATGGTGGCGCTGTTCCTGCGCCGCCCGCTCGACTTCACCTCGTTCCCGACGCTGCTGCTGCTCACCACGCTGCTGCGGCTCTCGCTCAACGTCGCCACCACCCGGCTGATCCTGAGCCACGGCAACGAGGGCGCCACCGCCGCCGGCCACGTGGTCGCGGCGTTCGGCGGCTTCCTGATGGGCGGCGACGTGGTGATCGGCCTGATACTGTTCGCGATCCTGCTGGTGGTGAACTTCATGGTCATCACCAAGGGCTCCGGCCGCATCGCCGAGGTCGCCGCGCGCTTCAGCCTCGACGCGATGCCCGGCAAGCAGATGGCGATCGATGCCGACATGAGCTCCGGCCTGATCAACGAGAAGGTCGCGCGCGTCCGCCGCAAGGAACTGGAGGAGGAGAGCGGCTTCTACGGCGCGATGGACGGTGCCGCGAAGTTCGTGCGCGGCGACGCCATCGCCAGCCTGCTCATCACCACGATCAACATCTTCGGCGGCCTGGCGATCGGCCTGGTGCGCCACGGCATGGCGTTCTCCGACGCCGCCGCGACCTACACCACGCTCACCGTGGGCGACGGTCTGGTCTCGCAGATCCCGGCGCTGCTGGTCTCGACCGCCGCCGGCATCGTGGTCACAAAGGGCGGCGTCGAGGGCCCCGCCGACGTCGCGCTGATGCGCCAGCTCGGCGGCGGCTACAAGCCACTGGCGCTGGCCGGCGGCGTGGCCACCCTGCTCGCGCTGATGCCCGGCCTGCCCGCGCTGCCGTTCCTCGCCCTGGCCGGCCTCGCCGGCGGCGGCGCCTGGCTGCGCTTCAGGACACCCGCCCGCGACGAGACCGAGGACGACATCCCCGTCGCCGCCGTCGGCGGCGAGCCGCCGATCAGCGACTCCATGCGCATCGACACCATCCGCCTGGAGCTGGGCTACGGCCTGCTCTCGCTCGCCGGCGGCGACACCCCGCGCCTGACCGAGCAGATCAAGTCGCTGCGCCGCTCGATCGCCGCCGAGGTCGGCTTCGTGCTGCCGCCGGTGCGGATCCAGGACAACGTGCAGCTCGGCGCCGAGACCTACTCGGTGCGCATCAAGGAGATCGAGGCCGGCCGCGGCGAGCTGCGCCCCACCCGGATGCTGGCGATGGACCCGGGCGGCGAGCCGCCCGACCTGCCCGGCGAGCGCACCACCGAGCCTGCCTTCGGCCTGCCCGCGCTGTGGATCGAGCCGTCGCGGCGCGAGGAGGCGATGGCGCTCGGCTGCACCGTGGTCGACCCCGCCAGCGTGCTGACCACCCACCTCACCGAGCTGGTGCGCGACAGCATGGCCGAGCTGCTTTCCTACGCGGAAACCCAGAAGCTGCTCGACGACCTGCCCCGCGACCAGCAACGCCTGGTGGCCGACCTGGTGCCGCAGCAGATCTCCGTGGGTGGCGTGCAGCGCGTGCTGCAGGCCCTGCTCGCGGAACGCATCTCGATCCGCGACCTCGCCACCGTGCTCGAGGGCATCCACGAGGCCTGCGGTGGCGGCCGCCCGGTGCCGCAGATCGTGGCCCATGTCCGCGCCCGCCTCGCCCGCCAGATCAGCGACAGTCATGTCGGCCCTGCCGGCTACATCCCCCTCATCACCCTCTCGCCCGACTGGGAGCAGGCGTTTGCCGAGAGCATGGTCGGCCCCCCCGAGGACCGCCAGCTCGCCATGGCACCCTCCAAGCTCGGCGACTTCATGCAGAAGCTGCGTACCACCTTCGACCACGCCGCCGCGTCCGGCGAGGCCCCGGTGCTGCTGTGCAGCGGCGCCATCCGCGCGCCGGTGCGCGCCATCGTCGAGCGCATGCGCCCCAGCACTCCGGTACTCGCCCAGGCGGAGATCTTCCCCCGTGCGCGCATCCGCACCGTGGGCTCGATCTGATGCCCGCCCTGCCTTCGGCGCGACGCACCCGCCATGACCTTGCGGCCAGAGAGGCACCGCCATGCAGCTGAGCCTGTTCCATGGCACCAGCATGCCGGCCGTGCTGGCCCAGATTCGCGCCGAGCATGGCCCCGACGCCCTTATCCTCTCGACGCGCCGTACCGGTCGCACCGTGGAGGTCACGGTGGGGCTGGAGCCGCCCGACGACGCCCCGCCGCCCCTCGCACCGCCCTTCCCACCTCCGGTTCCGCTCCCGGCGCCGACCCCTCCCCGCTCCCGGATCGCCCGCTGCCTGGACTGGCACGGCGTGCCCGGCGTTCTTGCCGACGTCCTGGCCGGCGCGACGCTGGAAGACGGTCTGCGCGACACCCTGGCCTTCGCGCCGCTGCCGCTCGGCCCGAACGCGTCGCCACTCCTGGTCGCGGGGCCGGCTGGTGCCGGCAAGACGGTGTGCGTCGCCCGCCTGGCCACCCGCCTGGTGCTGTCCGGCGTGCGCCCGACCGTGATCACCGCCGACGGCAGCCGCGCCGGGGCGATCGAGCAGATCGCTGCCTTCACCCGCCTGCTGGCGATCGACCTCGTGGTGGCGAACCCCACGGTGCTGGCGCGCGCCGTCACCCGGCGCACCGCAGCCCCGGTGCTGATTGACGCTCCCGCCCTCGACCCCCCCGCCTCCGGTGATCGCGCCCTGCTGGTCGAGCTGGCAGAAGCCGCCGCGGCCACGATCACGCTGGTGCTGCCTGCCGGGCTCGACGCCGGCTACGCCGCCGAGCTGGGCGAGAGCTACGCCGAATGCGGCGCCCGCCTCCTGCTCGCCAGCCGGCTCGACACGTCGCGCCGGCTTGGCGGCATCCTCGCCGCAGCCCACGCGGCGACCCTGTGTCTCACCGAGGCTGGCATCGCGCCGGGCATCGCCGACGGCCTCGTGCCCATTACCCCGGCCTTCCTGGCCGAACGCCTGAGTTCCGGCCCGGTCCGGACCCGCCAAGGAGCGGACACATGATTCGAGCCCTCCTCCGGTCCAGGACCCAGCCCACCGCCCTGCCCACCCGGCGAGCCGGACGCATGGTCGCCATCGCCTCCGGCAAGGGCGGTGTCGGCAAGACCTGGTTCTCCGTGACCCTGTCGCACGCGCTGGCCCGGCTGGGCGGCCGTGTGCTGCTGCTCGACGGCGACCTCGGCCTGGCCAACGTCGACATCCAGCTCGGCCTGGTGCCGGAGCACGACCTCGCCAGCCTGGTCGCCGGCAGGGTCAGCCTCGCCGACGCGATCCTGCGCCACGGGGCAGGCTTCGACATCCTGGCCGGCCGCTCGGGCTCCGGCGCGCTGTCCGCCCTCGACCCGACGCTGCTGGAGCGCGTGCTCGCCCTGGTCGCGGCCGAGCGCGCGCATGACCGCGTGCTGCTCGACCTCGGCGCCGGCGTCGACCGCAGCATGCGCCGCATGGCCGCTGCCGCCGACACGCTGCTGGTGGTGGTCACCGACGACCCGACCTCGCTGACCGACGCCTACGCCGTGCTGAAGCTCCACGCGCTGGATCGCCCGCAGGCCGTCTGGGAGGAGGGCGACGTCCGAGTGGTCATCAACCAGGCCACCAGCCAGGCCGCCGGGGAGCGGACCTACGCCACGCTGGCCCGGGCCTGCGAGGCCTTCATCCGGCGCCGCCCCGACCTCGCCGGCATCATCCGCCGCGACGACCACGTCCGCGACGCGGTCCGCCGCCAGACCCCGCTGCTCACCCGCCACCCCGGCTGCGACGCCGCCCGCGACGTGGAGCGCGTCGCCAGCTTGCTGGTCTGACGACGCCTGACGCGCCTCGGCCGCAGCACCCCGTGCCGGATACAGTTCGTTCCCGGCCGCACGGTTGCACGACCCGGGCCGCGGGAGCACGAAGCAGGGCATGAACCTGATCCGAACCGGCAGGGACCTGCGCGTGGATTTCTTCCGCGGGCTCGCCCTGTGGTGGATCTTCACCGATCACGTGCCGGCCAACTGGCTTAACCAGCTCAGCCTGCGCAACTTCGCCCTCTGCGACGCCGCCGAGGTGTTCGTGCTGCTGGCCGGCTACGGCGCGGGCCTGGCCTATGGCGGCCGGATGCGCCGCAACGGCTGGGTCTCTGCGGGTGCCGACGTGCTGGCCCGGGCCTGGACCCTCTACATCGCCCACATCTTCCTGTTCGTGGTGTTCGTGGCGCAGGTCGCCTACTCGGCCGCCGCGCTGAACCGCGGGGACTTCATCGACGAGATCCACATCGACGTGCTGGGCGAGTCGCCATACCGGGCCATGCTCGAGGCGCTGACCCTGCGCTACCAGCCGTCCTTCCTCAACATCCTGCCGATGTATATCGTCGTGCTGCTGATGTTCATCCCGGCGCTGCGGCTGCTGGAGCGGCCGAACATCCTGGCCGCCCTGTCGCTGGCCCTCTACGCCGCGTCCAGGACCTTCGGCCTCGGGCTGCCATCATGGGAAGGCGGCGGCTGGTACTTCAACCCCCTGACCTGGCAGCTCCTGTTCATGCTGGGCGCGATCCTCGCCACGTCGCCGGGCCAGCTTCCGCGACGCAAGTGGCCGCTCGACATCCTGGCCGCGCTCGTCGTCCTGTTCGGCATCCTGATGCAGTGGGTCGTCTGGCAGCAGCCCGAGCTGACCAGCCGTCTTCCGCTCAGGATCGCACGGGCGCTGCTGTCCGTGGACAAGGAGGGCCTGCACCCGTTCCGCCTGGTCTCAATCCTGGCACTCACCTGGCTGACGGTCCGGCTTGTTCCCGCAAGCGCGACTTGGCTGCAGGGCCGGATCGCCGCGCCGTTCATCCTGGCGGGACAGCATTCGCTCCCGGTGTTCTGCGTCGGCATCTTCCTGTCGTTCCTGGGCCGGCTCGTGCTTGAGTTCTCCCCGACGTGGGAGGCGCAAGCCGCGATCAACGTTGTCGGCGCCCTGGCGCTCACGGCCGTCGCAGCCCTCGCCGCCTGGTACCAGGCAAAAGGCGCACGGCCTCGTGGAACCGGTGTGGCGGCCGGTGGCAAGGACGGCCCGAGGATGGATATCGCATGAGACGCGCAAGGGCGGGTGCCCCCTCCGGACCACGCCTGCCGCGCTCGTGGCTGCGGCAGCTGGTCGGGCTGCGGCTGCCCTGCGCCGCCGCGGCATGCTGCGCTGCAGCCATGCTGGACATGGCCTACCCCCGCCCGGCCTCCGGCGCCACCCAGCCCGCGAATGCCACCTGCCCCGCCCAGCCGGAGTTGATGCCGCCGCACGAGGCGCTGCCGAACCTGGCTGCCGTGCTGCACCCCGGTGGCCACGTATCGATCCTGGTGGTGGGTTCAGCCACGGTGTTCGGTCCCGAGGCGAGCCTTGCTCCCGGAACCCTGACCAGCAGGACCCTGCGGGTCGCGCCACCATCTGTGGGTAGGCCGGCCGGCCCCGCCGCAGGCGCTCCGGCTGAGCCTGCGCCGGACCATCCGAGCGAGGCCTCGTTCCCGGTGCGCATGAAGGCTGCGCTCGAGGCGCACATCCCTGGTCTGAGCGTGTCGCTCGCGGTGCGGGGCGGGCGGAACCTGACCGCAGAAGACATGCTGCCTCTCCTGCGCGCTGGCCTAGACGTGCCTCAGCACCCACAGCTGGTCATCTGGCAGACCGGAACCGTGGACGCTGTCCGCAACGTGTCGCCGGGGCAGTTCAACCAGTCCCTGTCCGAGGGCACCGACGCGATCATCGATGCAGGCGCCGACCTGATTCTCGTAGACCCGCAGTTCAGCCGCTTCCTGCAGGCCAACGCCGACCTGCCACCCTACTTCGGCGCCTTGCGCAACGCGGCAGCGTTGCCTGGCGTGGTGCTGTTCCCCCGTTTCGAGCTGATGCAGAGCTGGAGCGAGTCGGGCGACCTTGACCTCGAGACCGCCGAGCCCGGAGACGCGCTCAGATCCGTCGAGGTTCTCCACGCATGTCTCGGCACCCTCCTGGCCGAGGTGATGCTTGACGACGCCGATATCCCATGAGCCACACCGGCGTGCCGTCGGCGCCCCGTCCGGAGCAGCCAGCGTCCCGTGCCTGCCTGAAACAATGCAACCGGAGCCTCGTCCAGGCATTCACATGGCAGGCGTATGGAGGCCGCGATGGAGTGGGTGATGCCCCAGGGGAGCAGCAATGACCTCGTCAGCATCTGGTTGCGCAAGTCTCTCCCCGACGCTCATGACGATATCCTCAGGTCGCCAGTTCCCGACGAACTTGTCCAACTGGCGTCGAGCCTCTTCCGACCTGGTTGATTTCGGCCCTTCGATCCATCCCCGAATAGGCTACCGGCATTACCCTTTTCGCTCTGACAGCCAGCCGCCATGTCAACCCATGACGACTGCTTGGCTGTGGAGCAGGCCTTGATCGGCACCCAGGTACAGGCCGGACAGATCTGTTTCGTTGCGTCTCAGACCGAGAATGCCCAACGCAACCGCGACAGCTTGATCTCGCGTTACGGCAATGCCGCCTGGACTGATACCAGAGTTGTGGTTGCCCTTGGTGGCGACGGTTTCATGTTGGAAACCATGCATGAGACCCTGGAGCGCGACATTCCGGTCTACGGGATGAACTGCGGGACCGTGGGCTTCCTGCTGAACCCGTTCAGCGAGGAGGATCTGCTCGAACGTCTTGAGCGGGCGCAGGACGCGGTGCTGCATCCCCTGCGGATGCATGTGGTCACCCAGGCCGGCGTGGTGGAGGAGGCGGTGGCGCTCAACGACGTGTTCCTCTTCCGCCAGACCCGTCAGGCCGCGCGGATCAGGATCACGGTCGACGGCCGGGTGCGGCTTGCGGAACTGGTGTGCGACGGCGTGCTGATCGCGACGCCGGCCGGCTCGACCGCCTACAACCTGTCGGCACACGGCCCGATCGTGCCGCTCTCGGCGAACCTGCTGCCGCTCACGCCGATCAGCGCGTTCCGTCCGAGGCGCTGGCGCGGCGCCCTGTTGCCCAGCTCGGCGGACGTGCTGTTCGAGGTGCTCGACCCCGACAAGAGGCCGGTGGCTGCCGTCGCCGATTTCACCGAGGTGCGCGACGTGTCCTCGGTCGCCGTCAGTGAGGATCGCTCGGTCTACACCACGATCCTGTTCGACCCGGACCAGGGGCTGTCGGAACGCATCATCGCCGAACAGTTCACCGTATGACGCGCCGGTCCCGGGGTTGCACGGCAGGTCGGCCATGAATGGTTGTTCTCGCCACGCGACCGCAGCATGATGGTTCCCGATACCGGAGTTTCGCGCCCTTGTGGATGAAGAACCGCTACCTGCATCGTCTGTATGGCAACAGCCGCCTCGCACGCGTCATTTCCATGGGGATCATGGCGCGGTTCGAGCTGATGAGCCTCGGCGGACACAAATCCAAGGACGTGCTCGACCTGATCCGCACCACGCGGCAGCAGCGCGAGTCCCTGCTGAGCGGCACGGAAGCGTTCCTCGTGCATTCGATTGCGCGCGCGCAGAGCAACCTCGATGGATCCATGGCCGAGGTTGGTGTCTATCAGGGCTGCTCGGCCAAGCTCATCAGCGTGGCCAGTGCCGGGCGCACCCTGCACCTGTTCGACACGTTCGACGGCCTGCCGGAGCCGGATCCGGCCGAACGCAAGCACCTCCGCAAGAGCCAGTACTGCTCGTCCTTGAGTTCAGTACGCAGCTTCCTGGATCACGAGTCCGGCGTGATATTTCACCCGGGCTGCTTTCCCAGCACCGCGGCCGGCCTCGAAGACGAGCGTTTCAGCTTCGTGCACCTCGACGTCGACCTGAAGGCCAGCACCCGGGCCTGCCTGGAGTTCTTCCATCCGCGCATGGTTCCGGGCGGCATCATCATGACGCACGACTACTCGTTCCTTGACGGCGTGCGCGAGGCCTTCGCCGAGTTCCTGGTCGGCCGGGCGGGGCAGCTCATCGAGCTGCCCACCTCGCAAGCCCTGCTGGTGTGCGCCGGCATCGCAGCACCGGTTGCGCACAGCCAATCATCGTTCGGCCGAGTTCAAGAAACGATACCCTTGTCACGTTCGGCCGACCGCCCTCAGGTTCATGGTAGCGTTCCAGTGATGGCAATGACCCAGAACGGGGCGCCCGCCTGAACACTCCGACCGGAACAGTCACCGTTCAGGCTGCCGACAGAACTTCCATCGGCGCTGCTGCCTGAAGCATCTCCACCACAGCCGGTAGCCGGGTCTTCGTGGCCTCGACCGGCTCGCGCATGACGTAGCCACGTCCCCAGACCGTGCCGATCAGGTTGCCGGCGCCGGCCTGCGCCAGCTTCTTGCGCAGCTTGCAGATGAACACGTCGATGATCTTCATCTCCGGCTCGTCCATGCCGCCGTAGAGGTGGTTCAGGAACGCCTCCTTGGTCAGCACCATGCCGCGCCGCAGGGTCAGCAGCTCCAGGATCGAGTATTCCTTGCCGGTCAGGTGCACCGGCTGACCGTCGACGCTGACCTCGCGGCTGTCCAGGTTCAGGTGCAGCGGCCCGACCTGCAGGCCGGGCTGGCTGTAGCCCTTGCTGCGACGCACGATCGCCTGGATGCGCGCCACCAGCTCGGCCTTGTCGAACGGCTTGGTGATGAAGTCGTCGGCGCCGGCGGCGAAGCCTTTCACCTTGGCCTGCGGACGTGACAGCCCGGACAGGATCAGCACCGGTGTGTCACGGCGCGCGGCGCGCATCCGGCGGATCACCTCGTAGCCCTCCATGTCGGGGAGCATCAGGTCGAGCACCACCACGTCGTAGTCGTAGTGGCGGACCATCTCGAGGGCTTCCTCGCCGGTGTCGATCACGTCGACCATGGCGTTGGCAGCCTTGAGCATTAATGAGACGCCACGGGCGGTGGTGAGATCGTCTTCAACCAGAAGGACACGCATGAGGTTTTCTCCGTTTCCGATACAAACTGGATACCACCATAGCGTGTGCTCATCCACCATTTTCTCATCTTTGCCGTGTATTTTTTGCGAACAAGCAAAATCAGAGGCCCGCGGGCTACACAATGAAGCAGAGTGTTAACCAGAATGCGACAAAAGTCAGCTAATGAGACATTCTGATGTCCTGTCCCGCCTGCGCCAAGCCTCTGACGGGCTGCGCGACATCGTGCCCTGCCGGATCGACGGTCGGGTCAGTGCTCTGTCAGGCCTGTCCGTCGACATCGCCGGCCTCGCCGGCCATGTCTGCGCCGGCGACCGGGTGAGCCTCGCCGCCCGCAACGGGCAGGACGTTGCGGCGGAAATCATCGGCTTCCGCGACGGTGTCGCCCGCGCCATGGCGTTCGGTGCGCTGGAAGGCATCGGGCCCGGCTGCCGCGCCGCCGCAGCGTCCGCCATCCGCGAGGGCATGTCGGGTGGCGGGCATCTCGCGATCGATGATTCCTGGCTGGGCCGGGTCATCGACCCGCTCGGGCGGCCGATGGACGGGCTTGGACGGCCCTCGCAGGGCCATGACCTTCGCCCGGTGCGGACGTCGCCTCCCGACGCGACGCTGCGCGCCCGGCTGGGCGAGCGCCTGGATCTCGGCGTGCGCGTGATGAACGCTTTCGCCACCTGCCGCACCGGACAGCGTCTCGGACTGTTCGCCGGCTCCGGCGTCGGCAAGTCCACCCTGCTCTCCATGCTGGCGCGCAACACCGCCTGCGACGTCGTCGTGCTCGCCCTGGTCGGCGAGCGTGGCCGCGAGGTGCGCGAGTTCCTCGAGGACGACCTCGGCCCCGAAGGTCTCGCCCGCTCCGTGGTGGTGGTCGCCACCTCCGACTCCTCGCCGCTGATGCGACGCGAGGCTGCCTACTCGGCGATGACCGTGGCAGAGCACTTCCGCGACCAGGGCAAGTCCGTGCTGCTGCTGATGGACAGCGTGACCCGTTTCTGCCTGGCGCTGCGCGAGATCGGCCTGTCCGCGGGCGAGCCCCCCGCCACTCGCGGCTACCCTCCCAGCGTGTTCGCCGAGCTGCCCCGCCTGCTGGAGCGCGCCGGACCCGGCCCGCAACGTCCCGACGGCACCGCGGGGCAGATCTCCGCCCTGTTCACCGTGCTGGTCGAGGGCGACGACCACAACGAGCCGGTCGCCGACGCGGTGCGCGGCATCCTCGACGGCCACGTCGTCATGGACCGCCGCATCGGCGAGTCCGGGCGCTACCCGGCGATCGACGTGCTCCGCTCCCTGTCACGCGCCGTGCCGGGCTGCAACAGCGCCGCCGAGAACGCGCTGACCCGCCGCGCCCGCGCGCTGCTCTCCCTCTACGCCGAGATGGCCGACATGGTCCGTCTCGGCGCCTACAAGCCCGGCGCCGACCCGGCCGTCGACGAGGCGATCGCCCTCGCCCCGCGAATCGAGGCGGTACTGCGCCAGGACCGCCACGACAGCACCGACCTCGCGGACAGCTTCGCCGCCCTCGCGAACGCGATGAACGACGTCACATTCCAGGAGACCGCCGATGTCTGACACCCTGCGCACCCTGCTGAAGGTGCGACGCATGGACGTGGACGCCGCCCGGCGCGGCCTCGCCGAGTGCCTCGCGATCGAGGACGAGGCCCGCGCGGCGTCGATCGCGGCGGAGCACGCCATCACCCAGGAGTCCTACGCCGCCAGCGCGCTGGCGGCCGACGACGCTGCGGTGGAGGCCTTCGCCTCCTGGCTCCCGGTGGGCCGCCGTCAGCTCGACCGCATGCGCCACGCCGAGACCCTGGCCGCCAACGCCACCGAACGCGCCCGCGCCGTCACCACGCTGGCCCGCGCCGCGGCCGAGGCCGCACAGGCCCTGCTGGAACGACGCGAAGCGGAGGCGGAGCGCGAGGCACAGCGCAAGGCACAGCTTGAGCTCGACGAGATGGGGCGGCGACGCACCCCTTAAGAGAAGCAAGGTTGAGGCTCTGCCTCAAACTCTGCCAAAGGCTCGCCTTTGGAATCCCTTACTTAAGGAATGGATTACCAAAGGCCCCATGCTTGAAGGAGGGGACTTTGGCGAGTCCGGGCAGAGCCCAGCCTTGCTCGCCTGCCGGCTGTCAGGCCCGCGTCGGCCTGCGCGCCCGCTCCGGCCGCGGCACCGCCCCCTCGCGCCGGAACGGCGGCCGCTTCGGCCGCCCGGCCGGTCGCGCCGACGCCGCCGAGCCGCCGTCCTCGGCGCGGGTGATCTGCAGCTCCGAGCCTTCCGCCGCCGAGACCGCCTCGGCAAATCGCTCTGCCGCCCCCCGCGCCACCTCGAAGCGCGTGTCGTGCTCGAACACCCGGATCGCGCCGATCTCGTTGCGCGTCACCGCCCCCATCCGGCAGATCAGCGGCAGCAGCCATTTCGGGTCGGCACTCTCGCGCCGCCCCACCGCCGCGCGGAACCACACGACTTTGCTGTTCTCCAGCCGTGGCGGCCGCGGTCCGGCAGCGATCGGCGCCATCTCGGTCAGCCGCTCCGCCGCCGGCAGGCTCGCGGTGTAGAGCCGCACCGCCGCCACCGCCACGGCCTCCGGCGAGTAGGCCGCCAGCAGCGCCCTCGCCCGCGCCAGTTCCGCTTCGCCCGCCTCCTCGCGCAGAGCGGCGTTCTCCATCAGCGCCGCCTGGTCCTGGTCGCGGATCGCGTCGATGCCGGGCGGTGCGCTCCACTCGACCGCGACCCCCGCCGCATGCAGCAGCTGCTCGGCGCGCCGACGCTTCGAGCCCGGCACCAGCAGAACGCTCAGCCCCTTGCGCCCGGCCCGCCCGGTCCGTCCGCTCCTGTGCAGCAGCGCCGCGCGGTCGGCAGGCAGCTCGGAATGCACCACCAGCCCCAGATCCGGCAGGTCGAGCCCGCGTGCCGCGACGTCGGTGGCCACGCACACCTTGGCCCGCCCGCGACGCAGCGAGTCCAGCGCCTCTGTCCGCTCCGCCTGGCTCAGCTCGCCCGACAGCGCCACCGCGGAGAACCCCCGCTCCGCCAGCGCCGCGTGCAGCCGCCGCACCGCCTCGCGCGTGGCGCAGAACACCAGCGCCGCCGGCGAGTTGACCTGGCGCAGGACATTGACCAGCGCCGCCTCGGTCTCCCCTGGCGCCACCTGCACCAGGCGGTACTCGATGTCCTGGTGCGGCTCGCGGCCGTCGCGCATGTCGAGCCGCTTGGCGTCGCGCTGGTAGCGCCGCGCCAGCGACACGATCTCCGGCGCGATCGTCGCCGAGAACAGCAGCGTGCGCCGCTGCGCCGGAGTCACGTCGAGCAGCGCCTCCAGCTCCTCGCGGAACCCGAGGTCGAGCATCTCGTCCGCCTCGTCCAGCACCACCACCCGCAGCGCCGACATGTCGAGCTGCCCGCGGCGCAGGTGGTCGCCGAGCCGCCCCGGCGTGCCGACCACGATGTGCGCCCCCGAGGCCAGCGCCCGCTGCTCGCGCCGCGCGTCCGTGCCGCCCACGCAGGACACCACCTGCCCGCCCGCCTCGCCGTACAGCCAGGCCAGCTCGCGGTGCACCTGCAGCGCCAGCTCGCGCGTCGGTGCGATCACCAGCGCCAGCGGCGCGCCCGCAGGCCCGAGCCGCTCCGCGCCGGCCAGCAGCGTGTCCGACATCGCCAGCCCGTAGGCCACGGTCTTGCCCGACCCGGTCTGCGCCGAGACCAGCAGGTCGCCGCCGCCCGCACCTGCCTCCAGGATCGCGGCCTGCACCGGCGTGGGCTCGGTGTAGCCATGGTCCGCGAGCGCGCGGGCCAGGGCGGGGTGGGCGTCGGGAAAGGGCATTGTGGGTCGGCCATGCTGTCGGGGCCGCGCCGGACGGCCCGGCGGCGGGACGGCTCCATAGCCGATACCGCAGGCCGGGGCCACCGCGCCCGCCGGCTTTCGTTGCGTTGCAGCACTTGCGGGCGGTGCCTGCGATCGCGCATCGTCGTACGCATGGCAGACATCACCGCACCGCTCGACCTCCTGGGCCTGACCGAGCGCGCCCGCGAGCGCCTCGAGGAGGACCCGTTCGGCAACCCGGTGCTCGCCGTGGCGCTCTCGATCGGCCGCGCGATGGACGAGGGCTCGCTCACCTTCGCGATGCTGGAGACCCTGATCCACGAGCTGCGCGACGCCGCCTTCGCCGACCGGGCCACGCGCCTCGCCGCCTATGTCGGCGGCATCGAGCCCGAACGCACCCGGCTCGGCCTGGAGCAGCTCGCGCAGTCCCTCGTCCGCCCGGACCCGTTCGACAGCCCGGTGCAGTTTGCGCAGTTCCGTGAGGCGGTGGAGCGCACCCGCTTCTCCGCCGTGTTCACCGCGCACCCCACCTTCGCCCTGCCGCCCGAGGTCTTCGACGAGCTGGCCGAGGCCGCCTCCGGCCGTCCGGCGCCGCACCACGCCGCACCGGTTTCCCACCGGCCGACCAGGCCGACGCTGGAGCAGGAGTTCGCCCAGGCCGTGGCCGCGATCAGCCGTGGCCGCGATGCCATCGACCGGCTCAACGCCCTGCTGCTCGACGCCGCCCGGCCGGTCTGGCGCGACCGCTGGTCCGAATTGGTGCCGCGTGCCGTGACGCTCGCCAGTTGGGTCGGCTACGATACCGACGGCCGCACCGACATCGGCTGGTGGGACACGCTGCGCCTGCGCCTGCGCATGAAGTCGCTGCAGTTCAGCCGCCTGGAGCAACAGCTTGTGGCACTACCCGGCACCGAGGCGTTGCGCGAGCGCGTCGCAGAGGCCGCCGACGCCGTGGCCGGCCAGATCGCCGCCTGCCCAAGCCGTGCCGACGCGGAGCAGGCCGCCGCCTTCGCGGCCCAGCTTGTCGGCCGCCGCGACGCCGCCATGACCTCGACCGACGCCCTGGCCGACCTGTTCCACGCCGCCATCGCCGCCGCCGCCGAGCCCGAGACGAAGTGCCGGCTCGCCGTGATCCGCGCCGGGTTCGCAAGCCACGGCCTGTCGCTGGCGCACAGCCACGTCCGTCTGAACTCGGCGCAGTTGCACAACGCCATCCGCATGCGCCTCGGCTTCGACGAGCCGCCGGCCGATCCCTCGCGCCGCCGCAAGCTGCTGGCCGACATCAACACCGCGCTCGACAGCGTGGAGACCGTGCCGATCGATTTCGGCGCCATCCTCGCCGAGCAGTCCTCCGCCGTGCTGCTGATGATGACGGTGGCGCAGATCACCAAGCACGTCGACAGCGCCTCGCCGGTGCGCTTCCTGATCGCCGAGACCGAGTCCGGCTACACCCTGCTCGCCGCGCTGTGGCTCGCCCGGCATTTCGGCATCGAGAAGCAGATCGAGATCAGCCCGCTGTTCGAGACCGCGGACGCCTTGCAGGGCGGCGCGCGGCTAATCGAGGAGGCGCTGCGCTCACCGCACTACCGCGCCTATCTGCGCGACACCGGACGTCTCTGCCTGCAGTTCGGCTACAGCGACTCCGGCCGCTACGTCGGCCAGCTCGCGGCGACCTACCTGATCGAGCGCCTGCGCCTGCGCGTCGCCGACGCCTTGGTCCGCCACAGGCTCACCGACATCGAGGTCGTGTTCTTCGACACCCACGGCGAGAGCATCGGCCGCGGCGCCCATCCCAACTCGCTGGCCGACCGCCTGCGCTACCTGAGCCCGGTCTCCACGCGCCAGACCCTGTCGCGCGCCGGCATCCGCGTGCGCCTGGAGAGCGCGTTCCAGGGCGGTGACGGTTACCTGCTGTTCGGCACCCCCGAGCTGGCCGACGCCACCATCGCCACCATCGCGCGGCATGCCTTCTCCACCGGGCCGCAGGCCGACGACCCGATCTACGCCGACGCCGACTTCGCCGCCGACTTCTTCGCCTCCGTCGGCCTGTCGATGCAGGAGCTGGTGGAGGACCCCGGCTACGCCTCGCTGCTCGGCGCCTTCGGCCCTGCCCTGCTCGACGCCACCGGCTCGCGTCCCAGTGCCCGGCAGAACGACGGCGCCGCCGGCCCCTCGGTGATCCGCCATCCCCGCGAGCTGCGCGCCATCCCCAACAACGCGATCCTGCAGCAGATCGGCTGGTGCGCGAACACGCTGCAGGGCCTCGGCGCCGCCGCCGCGCGCCAGCCCGAGAGCTTCGTCGAGCTGCGCGAGTCCAGCCCTCGCTTCAACCGCGCGCTGGATTTCGCCCGTCACGCCCTGCTGCACTCCGATCTCGACGTGCTGCGCGCCGTGGTCACCCTGCTCGACCCCGGCTCCTGGCTCGACAACGCCGCGCACTCCCACGATCCCGCCCGCGTCCGCGCCCTCGCCGAGGTCGCTCGCGCCCTGGAGGTGTTCGACCTCTGGGCCCCGGTGCAGGCCATGTTCCGGCGCATCCAGTCCGACCACCTGATGTTGCGCGCGGTCTGGCCCGACGCGCCGACCATGGGCACGCGCGAGATGCTGCTGCACGCGCTGCGCATCGCCGTGATCCAGAACATCTGGCTGCTGGCGATCCGCATCCCCGACTTCTCGGCACGCCACGGCACCACCCGCCAGGGTCTGATGCAGCGCCTGCTCCGCCTCGACGTACCCGGTGCGCTGATCCTGCTCGGGGAGGTGTTCCCTGCGGCACCCGACCCTGCAGAGACACACGACTACGGTGAGACGCGCGGCTCGCGTGCCGCCGTGTCCTACGATCGCGAGCACAAGACCATCTTCGAGCCGATGGGGCGGCTGTTCGCCCTGGTGCGCGAGATCGGCACCGCGATCACCCACGAGGTGGGCGCGTTCGGCTGAGGCAGGCCAACGCTGAACTCTCTCCGCAGCTGCCCGTTTCGAAGACCCGAATGGGCTGTCGAAACGGACAACTGCGTTCAGATCCGCCAAAAACCCGAGGCCTTCGAAGACTCCTCCTCCTCCAGAAAGTGGATTCCAAAGGCCTGCCTTTGGCGGAGTTTGAGGCAGAGCCTCAACCTTGCTTCCTTCCTGCGCCTGGCGTCCCGCCTGCAGCGACCCTGGGCGAACCGACGCACAGCCGAACCAGCCCCTCGATTGACCGATCGGTCAGCGCACCCTAGGCTGTCCCGTTCCTGAACACCGGCTGGCCGAACGACCTTGCCGCCGGTTCTGACCGATGATCGAGGTCCCATGTCCCGCTCCGCCTGCCTTCTGCTCCTGACCACGGCGCTCGTTCCGGCGCTCTGTGCCGCCACGGCGCGGGCTCAGGCCCCCTCAGCCAAGCCGCCCGCGGTCGGCGTCGTGCAGGCGAGGAAGGTGCCGGTCACCCAGACCAGCGAGTTCGTCGGCCGCATCCAGGCGATCAACCGCGTCGCCCTGGTGTCGCGTGTCACCGCCTTCCTGGAGCAGCGCCTGTTCACCGAGGGCAGCGAAGTCCGCAAGGGCGACCTGCTCTACAGGCTGGAGCAGCCGCCGTTCCAGGCCGCCGTGGAGGCCGCCCAAGGCTCCGTCGGCCAGCAGCAGGCGCAGCTGCAGAACGCCACCATCACCCTGGGCCGTGCCCAGTCGCTGCTCAACACTCCCGCCGGGCAGCGCTCCACCGTGGACGACGCCACCGCTTCGCAACGCTCCTATGCCGCCCAGGTGCTCTCCGCCCAGGCGCAGCTGCAGCAGGCGCAGATCAATCTCAACTACACCGAGATCAAGGCGCCGATCGACGGCCGCATCAGCGCCACCGCGGTGACCGAAGGCAACGTCGTCAGCCCGAGCAGCGGCACGCTGGCCGAGCTGGTGAGCCAGGACCCGGAATACGTCGTGTTCCCCATCGCGCTGCGCGACCTGCTCGACCTGCGTGCGAAATACGCCTCCAAGGGCGGCTACGACGCCGTGGTCATCAAGCTCCGCCTGCCCAACGGCGAGATCTACGGCCAGACGGGCAAGCTCGACTACGTCTCGCCCACAGTGTCCAACAACACCGACACCGTCACCCTGCGCGCCGACATCGCCAACCCTGCGCTGCCGACCGCCCTGGTCGGCTCGATGAAGCTGCACGAGCTTGCGGACGGCGAGTTCGTCACCGTGCTGGTCGAGGGCGCGCAGCCCGTCGAGGTGCTGCAGATCCCCCGCGCCGCCGTACTCTCCGACCAGCAGGGAGACTACGTCTACACCGTGGACAAGGACGGCAAGGCGCAGCAGACCCGCATCCAGATCGGCCAGTCCGACGGCACCAACGCGTCGGTGATGTCCGGCCTCGCCGACGGCCAGACCGTGGTGGTGGACGGCGTGCAGCGCGTCCACGCCGGCCAGCCGGTCTCGCCCGGCCCGGCCAACCCGCCACCACCGGTCGGCGGCGGGACCCTCAACGACTCCTCCGGCGCCCCCGCGTCCAGCACCGGCACCTCCAGCACCGGCACCTCCAGCACCGGCAGCCCTCCCGCATCCGGCAGCGACCCGGCCACTGCGCCCGGCGCCTCCACCCTGAGCGGCCCGGCCCCGGGTCCGACGGGTTCCGTCCCCGCCGGCCAGGCCTCGGGCGGCGGCGTTGGCGCCAGCAACCCCTCGACCGGCGCCAGCGCGGGCGGCGGACACTGACATGATCTCCGCCGTCTTCGTCGACCGGCCCCGCCTGGCCGTCGTCATCGCGATCATCATCACCATCGCCGGCGCGCTCGGCCTGACCCGCATCCCGGTCGCGCAGTTCCCTGACATCGTGCCCCCGCAGGTCCAGGTCACCGCGAGCTATCCCGGGGCGTCGGCCGCCGTGGTCGAGTCCTCGGTCGCGCAGCCGATCGAGGCGCAGGTCGTGGGCGTGGACAAGATGCTCTACATGAAGAGCACCAACGGCAACGACGGCTCCTACAACCTCACCGTCTCGTTCAGCCTCGGCACCAACCCCGACATCAACACCGTCAACGTCAACAACCGGGTGCAGACCGCGCTGCCGCAGCTCCCCGCGCAGGTGCAGACCCAGGGCCTGACAGTGCAGAAGCGGTCCTCGGCGATCCTGGAGTTCGTCAACTTCTACAGCGCGAACGGCAAGCAGGACCCGCTGTTCATCACCTCGTACCTCACCATCAACGTCACCGACGCGGTCAGCCGCATCGCCGGCGTCGGCCAGGCCCGCCTGCTCAGCCAGCAGCAGTACTCGATGCGCATCTGGTTCGACACCAACCGCCTGACGCAGCTCAACCTCGCGCCCACCGACCTGATCACCGCGATCTCGGCGCAGAACACCGTGGCCGCGGTCGGCCGCATCGGCGCGCGCCCCGCCTCGGACGACCAGCAGTTCCAGTTCAACGTGCAGACCCAGGGCCGCCTGGTCACCCCGGACCAGTTCGGCGACATCGTGCTGCGCGCCAACCCGGACGGCTCCACGCTGCGCATCAAGGACGTCGCCCGCGTCGAGCTGGGCTCGCAGAACCAGGACAGCGAGAGCCGGCTGTCCGGCCAGCCCTCCGTCGCGATGGCGCTCTATCTCTCGCCCGGCGCCAATGCCGTCAGCACCGCCGCCGCCGTCAATGGCCGCATCGCGGCACTGGCAAAACGCTTCCCCGAGGGCATGACCTACCAGGTCACCTACGATTCCACGACCTTCGTGCACGACACCATCACCGAGGTGCTCAAGACGCTGGCCGAGGCGTTCGTGCTCGTCGTCGTCGTGGTATTCCTGTTCCTCGGCAATCTGCGCGCCACCCTGATCCCGACCATCGCCGTGCCCGTCAGCCTGATCGGCGCCTTCGCCGGACTGCTGGCGCTCGGCTACACCGCCAACACCGTGTCCCTGCTGGCGCTGGTGCTCGCCATCGGCATCGTGGTCGACGACGCCATCGTGGTGGTCGAGAACGTCGAGCGCGTCATGGAGGAGGAGCCCGACCTCAGCCCGGGCGACGCCACGAAAAAGGCGATGGAGCAGATCACCGCGCCGATCATCGCGATCACTCTGGTGCTGCTGTCGGTGTTCGTGCCGCTGGCCTTCATCCCAGGCATCTCCGGCGAGCTGTTCCGCCAGTTCGCGGTGACCATCAGCGTGGCGATGCTGATCTCGGCGCTGAACGCGCTGACCCTGTCGCCGGCGCTGTGCGCGGTGTTCCTGCGCCACACCGGGCCGAAGCGCGGCATCATGGGGCGCGTGATGCGCGCGATCGACTGGGTGCGCGACGGCTATGCCGCGATCGTCGCCCGCCTGGTGCGCGTCAGCATCCTCTCGATCGCGGTGATCGCCAGCTGCGCGCTGGCCATCTACGGCTTCACCCTGATCACCCCCACCGGCTTCCTCCCCGAGGAGGACCAGGGCGGCTTCTTCGTCGCGATCCAGCTTCCCGACGGCGCCTCGGTCGCGCGCACCAAGACCACGATCGAGCAGCTCGAGAAGCTGGTCCGCCCGATGCCCGGCGTGCGCGACACCTTTGCACTCGTCGGCTTCTCGCTGCTCGACAGCGCGGCGGAGTCCAACGCCGCCTTCATGTTCGTCAAGCTCAACAACTTCGCCGACCGTACCGCCGCCTCGCAGTCCGCGCAGGCGCTGATCGGCCGCGTGTTCGGCGCCTCGCAGTCGATCCGCACCGCCACGATCCTGCCGTTCAACCTGCCGCCGATCATCGGCTTGTCGACCACCGGTGGCTTCGAGTACGAGCTGGAGGCGCTGGAGGGCCAGGACCCCGCCTCGTTGGGCAGCGTCATGGGGGGCCTGATCGGCGGTGCCAACCAGAATCCCGACCTGACGCGGGTGTTCTCCACCTTCACCGCGACCAACCCGTCGCTCTACCTCGACATCGATCGGCAGAAGGCGCAGGCGCTCGGCCTGTCGATCAGCGACATCTTCACCACGCTCGGCGCCACGCTGGGCGGCATCTACGTCAACCAGTTCAACCTGTTCGGCAGGGTCTGGCAGGTCAACATCGAGGGCGAGCAGGTCGACCGCTCCAAGATCGACGATCTGTGGAACATCTACGTCCGCAACAACACCGGCGGCGTGGTGCCGCTTCGCTCCATTGCCACGCTGCACTACCAGCTCGGCCCGCAGGTCATCACCCGCTACAACAACTACCGCGCGGTGACCATCAACGGCAGCCCCAAGCCTGGCATCTCGTCGGGCACCGCGCTCGCCGCCATGGGCGCGCTGTCCGCCAAGACCCTGCCGCGCGGCTACGACTACGAGTGGACCGGCACCGCCTTCCAGGAGGTCGCCGCCTCCGGTCAGACCGGCGCCATCCTGGGCATGGCGATCCTGTTCGCCTTCCTGTTCCTCGTCGGCCTCTACGAGAGCTGGGTCATCCCGATCCCGGTGCTGCTCTCCGTCACCGTGGGCATCCTCGGCTCCTTTGTCGGCATCTGGATCGCCGGCCTCTCGCTCGACCTCTACGCCCAGATCGGCCTCGTCGTGCTGATCGCGCTGGCGGCGAAGAACGGCATCCTGATCGTCGAGTTCGCCAAGGACCGTCGCGAGGCAGGCGAGACCATCCGCCAGGCGGCAGTCGACGGCGCCCGCGCCCGGTTTCGCGCGGTGATGATGACCTCTGTGGCGTTCATCCTCGGCCTCGTGCCGCTGGTGATCGCGCACGGCGCCGCCCAGATCAGCCGCCGCGACGTCGGCACGCCGGTGTTTGCCGGCATGATCGCGGCGTCGGGCATCGGCATCTTCATCATCCCGATGCTCTACGTGTTCTTCCAGGGCGTGCGGGAACGCACGGCACGGCTGTTCACCCGCACGGCGCCCTAAATCGGACACCAACGCCGCGTCTTGATGCCGATGGCGGCGGATCGTGCCCGAGCAAGCAAGGCCAGAGACTCTGCCTCTGGACTCCGCCAAAGGCAAGCCTTTGGAATCCATTTTTTAGGAGAAAGGTTTCGAAAGGCCCCATGCTTGAAGGAGGGGCTTTTGGCGGGTCCGGGCAGGGTCCAGCCTTGCTTGCCGACAGGCCGTCCGGCACCGCCGGCCCGGGATCTGACGAGGAACGACGACAGTGAGCGCCACGATCGCACAATCAGCGCACCCGGACGCCGACGCGGCGGCTTGGCGACGCCGCCTGCACGACAGCCCGCAGCGCTGGCAGCACGGGCTGGAACTCAGGCGTGCCCTTCTGGCCGGCTATCACTACCCCGACTGCGATCCGGCGTTTCGCGCCAGCACCCGGCACATGCCCGATGACGTATGGTTCGCGCACTACCGCGACCTTGCGCTGTTCCACCCCGCCGACCTTTCGGACCTGCGCGCGCGTGCCGAACGCCTGCTGGCGGAGGTCGCCGATGCGGCCGCGGTGCACGGCCTGCTGAGCCACATCGCCACGCAGCAGAAGGACTACGCGGCGGCGGCGGCACACCTTGCGCTGAGCGATGCGCCGGACCGGGCAAGCCGGGGCGCGGCGCTGGCGGTGTACCGGCACATGGCGGAGTGGACTGGCCGGGTGCCCAAGGATGGTCCGTCCTATGCGATCGCGATGATCAACCTGGACCGCAACCCCGAGCGCCTGGCCGAGTTGCGTCGCGGCTTCTCGCGCTCGGCGCCTGCCGTATACCGCATCCCCGGCGTGCTCGGCAGCGCGCTGCCCGACGCAGAAGTGCGGCGCCTGGGCGGCGATCCTGGGATGCGGGGCACGCTGGGCTGCTTCCTGAGCCACGTCGCCGCCTGGAAATGGATGCTGGCAGAGGGCCTGTCGCATTGCCTGGTGGTCGAGGACGACGTGATGGCCCTGCTGGACCTGCCGGCCGGGCTGGGCGCGCTGAATTTGCCGCCAAGGTTCGACGTGTGCTTCGTCAACGACCGCCTGCAGCCGGAACTGGCGCGCACGACCGGCTTCGAGGCCGTTCCCCTGGCCCGGGCGCTGCAGGATTTTGCTCCGGACGCCAACGCGCCGGGCGCGGACGGCTACCTGATCACCGCCGCAGGGGCACGCAGGCTGCTGACCTGGGTCGGGATGGATGGCTGCGCGGATGACGTGGACTGGCGGCTGCTCGCCTACAGCCTGTCGGACCAGGACTGCGCCGCGCTGCCCCGGCCGAGCGTGCTGCGGGAGCGGCTGGACGGATTGCGCCGAGCGGTGCCCCGCCCGGACCGGCTCGACAGCTGGGTGCTGTTCCCGGCGCTGGTCCGCACCGTGGGGCTGACCAGCGACCGGTGCGACGAGAACCGGCGGGGCGAGGCCGACAGCGCCGGACAGGACTGATCGGGAACGCCGCCGACAGTGCGAGAGGAGTGTCGAGCCCGGCCGACTCTCCTGAAATTATGTCAGCGACACCGGACATCATCCCGTCAGCAGGCAGGGCTGGGCTTCCTGACCGGGTCACCGGAGACCCGAGGCATCTGGAAACTCCTTTCTCGTAAAAGTGGATCCTCAAGGTCTGCCCTAAGCGAAGCCCGGAGCCTCTGGCCTTGCCCGCTTTGCCGGTCACACCCGGCTGCCACCAGGTCAGCCCGCAGCGCTGGCCTTGGAGTGCCTGGCAGCCAGCTTCGCGGCCTTCTCGCCCAGCTGGCTGCCGGTCTCGTCGGCCTTGTAGATGTCAGCCACCATCGATTTGAGCTGTGTCTCGTGCTGCTTCATGCCAAGCGCCTTGGCGTAGGCCGCCGCCGACCCGAAGCCGGTGATCCCGTAGTGGCTCATCCGCTGGTACTGCGCGATGATGATGATGTCGCGCAGCTCGCCATCCTCGGGTGCCTCCTTGACACCATGCTTGAGGGCTTCCTTGACGAGGCCCTCCATACCCTTGCAATGCTCCTTCTCGGCCGCCTCGCCGCTGTCCTCCAGCAGGGATTTCAGCGTCCCGTTGTGCCGGCCAATGCCCGCGACGGACCCGTCCAGGAACGTCTTCAGCGCCGGGTCGTGCGCCTTCTCGGTCAGCGTGGTCACTGCCCGGATCATCTGGTCGTTCGCCGACCACAGGTCCTTGATCTCGTCGGTGTAGACATCCTTCAGGCTCTGGGGCGCGGGCATCGACAGCTCCTTTGGTTCCAGCCCCTGCAAACGCCGGCACGGGCCGGAGGTCGCATCGCCGGGCGCAACTCCGCACGATCGCCACGCATGCGTGGCCCGGCCATGCGCGACGCTGGAACGTGCGCGTTGCGCCCCGGCCGATGCCATGATCTCACTGTCGCGACAGCAGCACCGGGATCAGCGACGATGGCCGAAACCCGGATCCTGCCCGCGCACATCGAGGACACCGTCCAGGCGATCGCCAGGCTGCACGCGGACCACCTCCGCGAGGCCGGCGCGCTGCAGCGGCTGGTCGAGAGCCTGACCGCCTGGATCGGCCGCCCCGTCAGCATCGCGGCGCTGACCGTGCTCGTCGCGGCCTGGATCGGCGGCAACCTGGTCGCGCAGCGACTGGGAACGGCGCCCTGGGACGCGCCGCCCTTCGCCTGGCTGCAGGGTGTGGTCGGCATCCTCGCGCTCTACGTCACGGTGCTGATCCTCACGACGCAGCGCCGCGAGGACCAGCTCGCAGGCTACCGCGAGCAGCTCAGCCTCGAGCTTGCGATCCTCGGCGAGCAGAAATCCGCGAAGATCATCGCACTCCTGGAGGAGATGCGGTCCGACCACCCCGCCTTGCACAACCGGGTCGACGAGGAAGCGGCCGCAATGGCGGTCGCTGCCGACCCCGACGCCATGCTCGACGCGATCAGGGAAAGCCAGGACGCCCCGCCCCCGCCCAGGGACGTGTCGCTGGACGCCGTGACGGAGGGCCCGACAACCCGCGAGTCATGACACCGGACATCGGCCTCTCAGCAAGCACGGCCGGGCTCTGCCCAGACCTGCCAAAGCCCCCCTCTTCCAAGCATGGGGGCCTTTGGAAACCCATCCCTTGAAAAGAGGATTCCAAAGGCGAGCCTTTGGCGGAGTTTGAGGCAGAGCCTCAACCTTGCTTGCTTGCTTGCTTGCTTGCTTGCTTGCTTGCTTGCTTGCTTGCTTGCTTGCTTGGCAGGCCGCGCCGTTCAGACCCCGGCGGTCCCCGTCGCCCGCAGCGCCGCTACCACGGCCCCGCCCTTCGGGCTGCCCAGGCCGGTGACCGGGTCCCAGCCGACCGCGCAGCTATAGCCGGCATTGTTGCCATGGGTGATGTCGGTCATCGCCGCAGGGTGGGCATAGAGCATCGAATTGACGAACCCGGCGTTGCGCCCTGCCGCCTGGTTCGACAGGGCGATCAGCCCGGCCCACAGCGGCGCCACGGCGCTGGTGCCGCCGACCACGGTGGCCTGCCCGTCCACGCTGACGTTGTAGCCGGTCTGCGGATCGGCGTCGCCGGCCACGTCGGGCACGCCGCGGCCGGTCTGGGTGTTGCCGCTCTGCCAGACTGGCCGGGGGAAGTGCGTGCTGTAGCCGCCGCCGGTGGCGCCGCCCTGGCTGCCGTCGTTCCAGGCCACCTCGGCGCCCTTGTGCGGCAGCCGGGTGCCGCCGCAGCCCAGGACGTGCGGGCTCGACGCCGGGAAGTCCACGGTGAGCATGCCCGTCGTGGTGCCGTCCGACGCGCCATTGTCGCCCGAGGCGGCGCACACGGTGATGCCCAGGCTGCCGGCGGTCTGGAACACCTGGTCCATGGCGTCGATGTCCTGCGCCGACCACGTGGATTCTGGCCCGCCCCAGCTGATCGAGATCACCGACGGCTTGCGCTGCGTGTCGTGCACCGCGGCGGCGATGGCGTCGAGGAAGCCGCTGCCCTGGTTGGCGCCGAAATACACCGCGATCGCGGCTGCCGGCGCCACCGAGCCCACGACCTGGATGTCGAGCTGCACCTCGCCGTCGGCGCCGCTCGGGTCGCCCGGCATATTAGTGGCACCCCCGACGGGCACCGCTTCCAGCGTGCCGGTGCGATGGACATGCTTGGCGGCGAAGTAGGCGCTCATCTGCGCCGAGTCGTAGCCGCCGCCCAGCTCGATCAGCGCCACCGTCTGACCGGCGCCGGTCTGCCCGGCGGGAAATCCGTAGTGGGTGGCGACGGCCGCCGGGTCGTAGGAGATGCCGGCGGTGGCGCGGGGGCGGATGCGGAAATGCGCCCGGGCGATCGGGCGCTGGTCGAAGCCCATCACCGCGACCAGGTCCGCGGCCAGCTCCGGCGGCACCGCGATGTGGCCGCTGCGGCCGACGAAGCTGCGGCCGGCCTCCTGGTACATGCCGAGCCCTTCCGGCTGGAACGCGCTGCGCGCCTGGGCGTAGGTGCCGCTCAGGACGAGCATGTGGAACGCGCCGGCCGGCTGCTCGACCTGCAGGCCGTGGCTGCGGGCGTAGGCCGCGAACCGCTCGGTCACCGCGTCGCGCGTGCCGTGTCGCCTCGCATACTCGGCATGGGCCACGGGTGCCGCCGCCGGGTCGATCGGGGCGTGAGGCTTCAGCACCACCGTGAGCCGGACGGTGCCGCTGTCGTCGACCTCGCCGGTCCGCGTGCCCGGGGGCTGCATCTGGAAACTGCGCGGGAAAATCTGCAAACCATGTGTCGTCATCGGCAAGTCCTTCCTGTGCCCAAAACCGGGATCGTGACCCAACGCGGCGCACGCGCAGGGTGTCGCTGTGCGTCAGCCGCCAGCCGGCCTGAGCCGGGGCGAGCCTGCCTCGTCGGCGCATCATGGCGGTGCGGGGCCGGAAGGGGCAACGAGGCAGCGCCAGCCCCTCGGCCGGACGCCGACACGGCGCCTGCAGCAATTGGGATGACGGCGTCGCTACCCAGGAGTCACCTGTCAGCAAGCGAGGCTGGGCTTTGCCCAGACCCACCAAAGGCCTGAGACCTTTGGAAATCCATCCCTTGAGCGATGGACTCCAAAGGCTTGCTTTTGGCGGATCGAGGGCAGAGCCCTCGCCTTGCTCGCCGGATTTCAAACTGAGACACCACCAGCCTCCGGCGTTGCTTGCTCCACCGTTCACATCCGTTCGCCATCGACAGGCGAGCAGCGCCGGGCCGGCATTGAAATCCGGGGTCCGGGCCTCGTCCCGGCCGGTCGCCTGTGCCACCTGACACCCATGGTGCATCTGATCAAGCTGGCCGTTGGCGTGCGCGACCTCGACCAACTGCGCGAGGTCCAGGCGGCGCGCGCAGCCGTGGCGCCGCTCCGCCACCTCACCCGGTCCTTCCCCCGCCGCACGGAGGAGATCGTGGCCGCGGGCTCGATCCACTGGGTGGTGGCCGAGCTGCTGCTGGCGCGGCAGCGCGTGGTTGACATCGTGGCAACACGGCGCGAGGACGGCACGCCCTGCACCGCCCTGATGCTCGACAGCGCCCTCGTCGCGGTGGTGCCGCGTCCCGTGAGAGCATTCCAGGGCTGGCGCTACCTGGAGGCGGACGCCGCACCGGCGGATCTCGGGGCCGACCCCGGTTCCGGAAACGACCTGCCGCCACGCATGCGCGCAGAGCTCATGGTGCTGGGCCTGCTTTGACGGCCGGCTGCAACCCCGGGCAACGTGCCCCGCTGTTGCTGGATCACCAGGAAGGCCGCATGGGCATGGACAAGCTTCTGGTCGCGTCGTCGCCGGTCGAGATCGAGGCAAAGGCGGAGGCGGCGGGACTGCCGCGCGCCGTCCACGACCTGGCGCTGGCCCTGTTCCACGGCCTCACCGACCGGCTCGGGCGCGCGGCCCGCTCGCTCCCCGGCCGGGCCGCGCACTGGCCGTCCCACCGCTTCTACTTCGCCGACGCCGCAGAGCCGGAAATGACGGTTCTGCTCCAGGGCCTGGAGCATCGTCCGGACTTCGCCGAGGTGGGCGGCGCGACGTATGACGGCCGGCAGCCGGCGGGCCTGTTCGTGCGCGACGCCAGGGACGGCTACGTCGGCGTGCTGGTCGGGCACGAGAACCACGAGGGCCTGCGCTCCCCGCTCCGCCCGGAACTCCGCTGAGCATCCCGGCGCCATCCGCGGGTCCGACCCGCGTGGCACCGCCGCCACACGGCCGACGCACCCTGCCGCCGAGCCTTGCCCTGCGCCTCACGCAGTCGTCATAACCGGGCAGGGACCGCGGCGCAGGACGGTCCGGGGGGATGTCCGATGCGTCTGCTGCTTCTGCTGCCCTTTGTCGGGCTGCTCTGGGTGCCGTTCTACAACCTTCGCGAGCCGGCGCTGTTCGGCTTCCCGTTCTTCTACTGGTACCAGCTGCTGTGGGTGCCAGTCACCGCGCTGCTCACCTTCGCGGTGTGGCGGAGCGAGCGTCCATGAGCGTCGTCGCCCCCGGCGGGCTGCACTGGACCGCCTTTGCGGTGTTCGCGTTCTTCTTCGCCCTCGTCTCGGTGATGGGCTTCGTCGCCGCGCGCTGGCGGCGCCCTGCCACGCTGGCCCACATCGACGAGTGGGGCTTGGGCGGGCGCCAGTTCGGCACCTGGATCACCTGGTTCCTGGTCGGCGGCGACTTCTACACCGCCTACACCGTGATCGCGGTCCCGGCGCTGGTGTTCTCCGCTGGCGCCTACGGGTTCTTCGCCCTGCCCTACACGATCCTGGTGTACCCGTTCATCTTCGTCGTGATGCCGAGGCTGTGGGAGTATGCGGCGGCTGGCGGGCACGTCACCGCCGCCGATGTCGTGCATGCCCGCTACGGCTCGCGCGCCCTGGAGCTGGCGGTGGCGCTCACCGGGCTGCTGGCGACCATGCCCTACATCGCGCTGCAGCTCGTCGGCATGCAGGTCGTGATCGGCGCGCTCGGCCTGGTCGGCGAGCTGCCGCTGGTCGCGGCCTTCCTGATCCTGGCGCTCTACACCTACTCCGCCGGCCTGCGCGCGCCTGCGCTGATCGCCTTCGTCAAGGACATCATGATCTACATCGTGGTGCTCGTGGCCGTGGCCGTGATCCCCGCCCATCTCGGCGGCTACGGCGCGGTGTTCAGCGCCGCCCAGACCGCGTTTGCCGCCAAGGGCTCGGGCGGCATCCTGCTCAAGCCCGCACAGATGCTGCCCTACGCCTCGCTCGCCCTCGGCTCCGCGCTGGCGGCGTTCATGTACCCGCACACCCTGACCGGCGTGTTCGCGTCGAAGAGCGCCGACACCATCCGCAAGAACGCCATCCTGCTGCCCGCCTACACCCTGCTGCTCGGCCTGATCGCCCTGCTCGGCTACATGGCCTACGCCGCCGGCATCGACCCGAAAACCCCGCCCACCGGTGTCGTGCCCGCCCTGTTCGGCGCCATCTTCCCGCAGTGGTTCGCAGGCTTCGCCTTTGCCGCCGTGGCCATCGGCGCGCTGGTGCCGGCCGCGGTGATGTCGATCGGCAGCGCCAACCTGTTCACCCGCAACGTCTGGAAGGCCTACGTCAACCCTGCCGTCACCCCCGCCGGCGAGGCCCAGGTCGCCAAGATCACCTCGCTCCTGGTCAAGCTTGGCGCGCTGCTCTGCATCTTCTTCCTGCAGACCAAGGACGTGATCGACCTGCAGCTGATCGGCGGTCTGGTGATCCTGCAGACCTTCCCCTCGGTGGTGTTCGGCCTGTTCACCCGTCGGTTCCGCGCCGAGGGGCTGCTTGCAGGCTGGGTCGTCGGCATTGCCGGCGGCAGTTGGGTGGTGATCGGCGACGGGCTGAAGCCGGTGCACCACATCGTGCTGGGCGGCACCAGCTATGGGGTCTACATCGGGCTGCTGGCGCTTGCGGCGAACATCGTGGTGGCTACGGCCGTGTCGCTGGCGCTCGGCGGCGAGCGGCAGGTGGCGCGGGCGTAGTCGCCGCGCCCTGAGGCGAAGCAAGCAAGGCCGGGCTCTGCCCGGCCCCGCCAAAGGCCGAGGCCTTTGGAAACCATTTACTGAGACAAGTGGATTCCAAAGGCTTGCCTTTGGCGGAGTTTGAGGCAGAGCCTCAAGCTTGCTGGCTCAACGGAGTCGACAGCCAGAGTATCCGCCTGCCGGCGGCATCAGTCCCGTCCGCGCCCCACCAGCCATTTCGGGTCGAACCAGGTGTCGGCGGGCCCGTCGTATGGCAGCCGGGTGATGTCCCAGTGCACGATCATCGGCGCGTACACGTCCCACACGGCCGGTCCGCCGCCCACAAACACCACCCGGTCGGCGAAGCGTCCCAGCACCTCCTCCGGTCGGTCGGCGGAGCGGATCACCTGGATGGTACGGTGCGCGAACTCATCCTTCGGGATGGAGGCGATCGTCCTCGGCCCCGCGATCAGCACGTGGCCCAGCGTCATCGCCCAGAAGCGGCGCACGTCCTCGCGGAACGCCGGGCGCGGGTCGCCTTCCCAGGGCAGGTGGCCGCCCAGGCCGAGCTGCCCCCTCGCCCCGATCGCGCACATCGACCGCACATCCGCCATGCCCTGCCTCCCAGACCGGCGCGGAGTGAAGCAGAGGCGCCAGCACGGGGGAAGCCATGTCGCCGGTGTGCAGTGGGTTAGTCTGGAGTCACACCCTTGGCTAGGCGGCGAGGCAGCAAGCAAGGTTGGGCTCTGCCCAGACCCGCCAGCCTGAGGCCTTTGGAAACCCCTTCCTTAAGAAGAGGACTCCAAAGGCCCTGCCTTTGGCGGAGCCTTAACCTTGCCTGCTTGCTGTGCCTGGCGCACTGCCCAGCCAGCGCTACAGGTCGCCGGTCAGGAACTGCGCCCGCCCCAGCCCGAAGCTCCAGTCGGCGTCGCTGTTGCTGACGATCGAGACCATGACATCGCTCGGGCGGATGCCGCAGCTCTGCTCCAGCTCCTCGCACAGCAGCTTGTAGAAGTTCACCTTGGCGTCCTGGTCGCGGGGCCGGCTGGTGACGCTGAGCAGCACGACCTTGTCGGTGCGCGGGATGCCCAGACCGGTGTCCTCCACGATCATGTGCGCGGCGGGGTGCTGGTGGACGATCTGGTAGCGGTCGCGCTGCGGCACCTTGAAGGCGGCGACCATGGCGCGGTGGGCGGCGTCGAGCAGCGTCCTCAGCTCGGCCTCGGTACGTCCCTCGATCAGGTCGAAGCGCAGCAGCGGCATGGCGTGGTCCTTCCGGGAGTGGGAGCAGCACAACGCCTGACGACGAGGTGCGTGACGATGGCGCGCGTCGTGCCGGAAAGCCAGCACGCGAGCCAGGCCGGTCACGTCGCTTCGCGCGCGTGTCCGCCTGGCGCTACATCAGGCGGCGAAGCTCCGCGGCGACGCCCGGCGCTGCGGCGAGGATCTCGTCGCCCGTGGTCGGCCCGCTGCCCGCCAGGAAGTCGCTGACCACCGCGCCGGCCTCGGACAGGATCGCGAGCCCCGCGGCCACGTCCCACAGCCGGATGTGCAGCTCGCAATAGCCGTCGAGCCGCCCGCACGCCACGTCGGCCAGCGCCATGGCCCCCGACCCCGCCGCACGCAGCATGGCGCCCGCCGCCATCACTCTCCGGTTCAGCGCGTGGAACGCCGCGGTGTCGCTGCGCGGCGACCAGCCGATCTCCACCATGGCGCGGCCCATGTCGGTGGCGTCCGACACCCGGATCGGCCTGCCGTTCAGCGTGGCGCCCCCGCCCTCGCGCGCGGCGTAGGTCTCGCCCAGCGCCGGGGCGGCCAGCACCCCCGCCAGCGCGCGCCCCTCGCCCAGCAGCCCGAGCGAGACGCACCAGCGCGGCCGGCCACGGGCGAAGTTGCTGGTGCCGTCGATCGGATCCGCCACCCAGCGCAGCGCCCCGGAGCCCGCGTCGCCCTCCTCTCCTCCTTCCTCACCAAGAAACCCGTCCGCGGGGAACGCCGCGCGCAGGCGGTCGCGGATCAGCCGCTCGACCGCGCCGTCGGCCTCGGTCAGCCAGTCCTGCGCCCCCTTCTCAGTGGCCTGCGGCGCTCCCGGGGGCGGCTGCAGCCGAAGCGCGAGCGCTGCCGCTTCGGCGCAGATCGCCAGCGCGGCATCCAGGCGGCGTTGGAGGGGGTTGATCATGAATCGCTCCTGGCATTGGCCCGCAGGATGCCCCGAAGCGGCGGCCGGCGCGACGGCGGTCGCGCCCCCTGCCTCCGCGTCGACGCAGGGATCAGCGTCCGCCCGGCTGGGCGGCCAGCCCCGCATCCTCCTGGCTCCCGCGCCGCCAGAGCGGGACCACGCTGCACGCCCTGGCAAGCGGAAGCTCCAGCCTCAACCTCACGGCGACTGAAGCAAGCCGGCGGGGGGTGATCAGTTTGCCGGGGCTTGCCGCGGGCAGTGCGCCAAGTGCAGGAAGCAGGCAAGGTTGAGGCTCTGCCTCAAACTCCGCCAAAGGCAAGCCTTTGGAAACCACTTGTTTAAGCAAACGGTTCCCAAGGCCTCGGGCCTTGGCGGGTTCGGGCAGAGCCCGGCCCTGCTTCGTGTTTCTTGCCTCTTTGGCCCTCGCCATGCTTCGTGGCCGCCATGGTCCTGCTCACCGGAGCCGCGCGTGTCGCCGGCGTCATCGGCTGGCCGGTGGCGCACTCGCGCTCGCCCAGGCTGCACAACCACTGGCTGCGGCGCCACGGCATCGACGGTGCCTACGTGCCGCTGCCGGTCGCGCCGGGCGCGCTCGCCGCTGCAGTGGCCGGGCTGCGTGCGGCAGGGTTCCGCGGTGCCAACGTGACGCTGCCGCACAAGGAGGCGGCGTTCGCGGTGTGCGACCGGCTCGACGCCTCGGCAATGCGTGCCGGCGCGGTCAACACGTTGGTGTTCGAACCGGACGGGATCACGGGCTCGAACACCGACGGCATCGGGTTCCTCGCCAACCTGCGGGCCCACGGCGTGGTGCCGGCGGGACCGGCGTTGCTGCTGGGCGCCGGGGGTGCCGCGCGGGCGGTGGCGGCGGCGCTGCTCGACGCGGGTGCGGCAGTCAGCGTGGCGAACCGCTCGCGCGAGCGGGCGGAGCGTCTGGCCGAGGCGCTGCCCGGGTTGCGGGTGCTGGACTGGGGGGCGCGGGAGGCGGCGCTCGCCGACCATGCGCTGCTGGTGAACACCACCTCGCTTGGCATGACCGGGCACGAGGCGCTGGCGCTGGACCTCGCGCGGGCCGAGCCGGAGCTTGCGGTCGCCGACATCGTCTATGCCCCGCTGGAAACCGATCTGCTGGCACGGGCCAGGGCGCGCGGGCTGCGCGCGGTCGAGGGGCTCGGCATGCTGCTGCACCAGGCGCGACCAGGGTTCGCGGCCTGGTTCGGCGTCGAGCCCGAAGTGGACGCCGAGACCTGGGCGCTGCTGGCGGCGGACCTGCCTCCCTGGCGCGACGCGGGATGAGTTGCGGCCGGCAGAGCAGGGTGCGGTGATCGTGGTCGGGCTCACCGGCGGGATGGGCATGGGCAAGTCCACCGCCGCGGCGGTGTTCCGGCGCGCGGGGATCGCGGTGTTCGATGCTGACGCGGCCGTGCACACCCTGCAACGAAGCGGTGGCGCGGCCGTGGCAGCGATCGCCACTCTGTTCCCCGGCACGGTACGGGATGGGACAGTGGACCGTGACCTGCTGCGCACCCGGGTCGTGGGGGATGCGGCGGCGTTGCGAAGCCTCGAGTCGATCCTGCACCCGCTGGTCCGGCGCGAGGAGCGCCGATTCGTGGCACGCGCCAGGCGGGCACGGCAGAGGCTTGTGGTGCTCGACGTGCCGTTGCTGCTGGAAACCGGAGGGCAGGCGCGGGTGGACGTCGTGGTGGTGGTGTCGGCGCCGGCTTCGGTGCAGCGGGTCCGGGCAAGACAGAGGCGGCGGATGGGCGAGGCGCAGATCGACGCGGTGCTGGCCCGGCAGATGCCGGATGTCGCCAAGCTTCGGCTGGCCGACGTGGTGGTGCGCACCGGGCTGTCGCGGGCCCACGCCGGGCGCACGCTGCGCCGGCTGATTGCCCGGCTGCGGCAGACACCGCGCCGCGGCCGGACGGATCGGGTCCACCACAGGCCTCGATCCTGGAACTTCCTTGCCTGAATAATGGATTCTCAAGGCTCGCCTTGAGCGGAATCCAGAGACAGAGCCTCTGGCCTTGCCTTCCTGCACCCGCCCAGCCGCAACACCCTGTCGCTCCCCTCCACCGTGCCCTCCAAGGACCCCGGCGATGATCCGCAGCGTGCTGTTCGACACCGAGACCACCGGGCTTGACCCGCTCACCGGCGACCGAGTGATCGAGATTGCCGCGATCGAGCTGATCGGCGATCTGCCCACTGGCCAGCGCTTCCACTGCCTGCTCGACCCGGAGCGCGACATCCCGCCTGAGGCGTCGCGCGTGCACGGTTTTTCCCGCGCCGACCTGGCCGGCAAGCCGCGCTTCGCCGACGTGGTGGACGAGTTCCTGGCGTTCTGCGGCGAGGACCGGCTGATCGCGCACAACGCGCCGTTCGATTTCGGCTTCGTCAACGCCGAGCTGGCGCGGTTGAGGCGTCCGTCGCTGGACGGGGCGCGGATGGTCGACACGCTGGCGATGGCCAAGACCCGGTTCCCCGGCATGCCGAACAGCCTGGACTCGCTGTGCCGGCGCTTCGGGATCGACCTGTCGGCGCGCACCACCCACAACGCGGTGCTCGACTGCACGCTGCTGGCCGAGGTGTATGTCGAGCTGACCGGCGGGCGGCAGCGTGGCCTGGCGCTGGTGGCGTCGGCCGGGGCGACGCCGTCGGTGTCGTACCGCCATGACGGTCCCCGGGTGGCGCGCACCGTCGTCGTGAGCGAGGGTGAGCTTGCCGCCCATGCCGCCTTCCTGGCGCGTCTGACGGAGCCGCTTTGGCACGCACCCTGAGGCCGCGTACGCTCCTGCTGCTGGCTGCGGCTGTGGCGATGACGTCGGTGCTGGCGTCCTGGAGCCTGTCGCGACGGATGGAGCAGGCGACAGTCCTGATTGCGAGGAGCGACGACCTTGCCGAGGCGGTGCATGTGGCGGCGGCGGCACTGCAGGACAGCGTCGCACGCGCCAGGCTCGCGGCGCAGGCCGTTCACCTTGGATGCTGCGCGCAATCCGCCGCCGGGGAGTACTCCGCCGACGCCGCAGACGCAGCGGCTACCCCTTCGGCGACCGGCTCGGAGATCGCCGCATCCGGAGCGGGCGCAGCAGGGCTGGAGTTGTCAGGTGCCGATCATACCGGAAAGGTCGGCAGATCCGGTCGGGCCGGCGACCTCGCAGACTACTGGCGTGCGGAGGCGGAGGCCACGCGCCAGCTCGACAGCCTGCGCGGGTTGTCGCTCGAACCTGGCCTGGAGTGGCTGACGCGCCGTCTCGTCAGCGTGCGTGACGCGTCGCTGATGCAGATGGCGGCAACGGACGACGCGCTTCGCCGACCCGCCCCGTGGACGGGCGCCGTCACCCCGTCGCGCAGCCAGGCCTGGGTCCGGACACAGAACGTGACCGCCAAATCCCTGGGTGATGTTCCCGGACCGGGTAGGAACGCTGAGGCCTCCCCTGCGAGTGTGGCGTTGCCAGTCGAGGACAGGATGAACGTACTGGCCGTGCAGATGCATGGCGAAACCGACGATCACCGGCGCAACATCGTGGCCCCGCTCCTGGCACAGGCGGCACTGGATCGACGACACCTCGTGGCGGCGGTCCTGGTCGGAGCTGTGCTATCCCCAGCCCTGATGCTTGCTGCGTGGCGAGGCGGACGGATCCTGCCGGCGCAACCAGCGGAGGACCTCGTTCCAGTTTCGGGACCTGGGTCATCGCGCTCCGACGTCGCGGAACACCCAGGCCCGGGCGTCATACCTGGCGCGGCACCGATCCCGCACCCGGTCGTGACCATGCCGGCATTGAGAGTCCTGCTGGTGGAAGACAATGCCATGGTCCGGTTCAGCCTGGAGATGATGCTGTCAGACCTGGGTCATACGGTGAGTGCCGCTGCCGACGCGGGCGAGGCGACGAGACTGGCAGAAACCGCCCCCGACGTGCTGGTGACTGATCTGGGCTTGCCCGATTTGGACGGCCTGACACTCGCCACCCGGTTGCGTACACGGCATCCCAGGCTGCGGGTGGTGATCGCGTCGGGCCACCCCGGATCCGCCCCGGACATGGTATGGCTGCAAAAGCCGTTCGGCCTGGACCTGCTTCGCCGCGCAGTGGAGGCCAGCGAAGCTCCCCGCGCCTGACGAGGCCAAGGGTCGCCCGCGCTGTCAGCCAGCGTTGCGCCAGCGCTCCAGAGCCGCGTCGAAATGGTGCGGACTCGCGGCCTGGATGACCTTGATCGCAGTCTCGACCTGCTCGGCGGCGGGCCGCAGTGTCAACACCGTCTCGTCATGGGCCACCGCGTCGCGTAGCGCCGTGGTGCTGTCATCCGGCAGGATCGCCTCGCGCAGGCGCCCGAACAGGCTTTGGTCAGGCGCCTCTACTGCATGCTCCAGTGTCGTATCCTGGCCGGCGAGAACGATGCTGTCCTCGGCAAATCCTGCCGCCAGCAGAGCGGAACGCGCCGCCTCTGCCTCGGCGCGGCTGCGGAAGGTGGCCGTCATGGACCGGTCATCGAGGGTGACGGCAGGATCGTGCAGCGGTCCATTCTCGGTGGTCGGGCCTTGCGCCATGGGAAGCCTCCGTTGCCTAGCTCTCTTACGGGGCGCACGGCCCCCGGTTCCCGCGACGGGCCGGGCCTTGCTTCAACCCATATGCCAACCCGCCGGCTGCCAGACCTGCGGCGCGGACCACCACATCGGATCGACAATGTCACCCCACTCTGGTGATCGCCCACTTCACCGTCTGCGGCCCGTCGGCGCTGCCGCTCAGAACCACCTGCTGGGCCGGCCTCGGCTCCGCGCCGCCGAGATAGACGCTCTCCTCCAGCGACAGCCGCGCCCCCTCGGCCCGCAACCGCCAGCTCCCGGACGCAAGGCGCAGCAGCATCGCCTCGCCCTCCTGCTGCACCGCCGCCGTGACCGCGGGATGCAGGTGGAAGCGCAGCGTGTAGGCGCGGGGTATGTCACCCTCCACCGCGTCCTCGCCCCGCACGTCCTCGCCGCTGTCCGCCATGTACAGGCGGCGGCGATGCAGCACGCCGAACGGCTTGCGATAGCCGTCGTGGCTCGCCTCCAGCCAGTGCGCGCCGTTCGCCTCCTGGCGCTGCACCTCGACTCGCTCCGGCCGACGCCCCAGCCCGGCGGACTTCAGTTCCGAGGAGTTCATGTCGCCCACGGTGAGCGTGGAGTGCGCCGCGGTGCTGCGGCTGGCGTCGCGCCACTCGCCGGACGCCGCCGGGCTCGCCCCGCAGTTCACGATCAGCCGGTCACGCCCCACCGACATCTCCATCGACAGCGTGCCGGCATGGGCCAGGCGGTCCAGCCCTGGCTGCGGCGGCGCGCCGGCGTCGACGATCACCACGGAACGCCCGGCCTGGAGCCGGTGGAACCCGCCTTCCGCCAGCCCCGCCGGCGCCCGCCCGCCCCGCCCTGCCTGGCCCAGCACCAGGTCGATCAGGCCCGCCGGCTCCTCGCGCGCCCCGTTGAACAGCACCAAGCCGCCGTCGCCATGGCGCAGCGCCCGCAACGCCGGCGCCATGCGATCGATCGCCGCCCCGAGCGCAGGCGGCGGCGAGGCTTGCGCCGCGTGCAGAAGGGCACGGATCTCGGTGAGGTCCTGCAATGCCTGGAGCTGCGCCACCGGGCTGCGCTCCGCATGGCAGCCGTCGGGCAGCACCTGGCGGCCGATCTCCTGCGGCAGCTGCCGCAGCGCCCGGGTCAGGAACGCCGCGTGGTCCGGCAGCGCCACTGCCGCCGCGATCAGCCCCTTGAGCGCGGTCAGCGCCCGCCCGTCGATCTCCTCGCCCGGCAGCATCGCCGCCAGCCAGCGTGCGTCCGTGACCAGGCGCCCCATCAGCCGCTGGCGGAACGCGTCCTCGGCGGAGGCTGCGAAGAAGTCGTAGTGCCCGAGCCAGGCGGCGATGCGCGCGCCCGCCACGTCCGGCCGGCGCGACACCGGGTCCGAGCTGCCCTGCGCGATCCATTCCGCGACCAGTGCCCGCGCCCGCAGCCGCGCCCCGTCGGTGCCCAGTGCCCGCAGGTCGCGCAGCCAGGTGAAGCCGTGCGCCTGCGCCCGCAGCGACGCCGAGCCCGCGGCCTCCGCCCAGCCGCCCGGCCGCAGCGGCGAGCGCGCACCGGACAGCTCCACCTCGCCCTTCATCAGCCGCGCGCCGCGGCCGGGATCGCCGGGCCACGGGTCGCGCATCGGAATCGCCGGGGCGTCGGGGATGCGGCCCATGCGCAGGCCGGGCAGGCGCGCGAAGCCGACGCGGGCGCCACGCAACCAGCGGGCCGGCGGGCTCACGGCCGACCGGGCTGGGTGGGAGAATGGGACAGGAAATGCGCAGACATCGCGTGTGTGTAGAGGGCACGGTCGGGCGGGGGCAAGGCTGCGGGAGAAAGGAAGCAAGGCTGGGCTCTGCTTGGACCCGCCAAAGGCCCTCTCCTTCAAGCATGGGGCCTTTGGAAACCCATTCCTTGAGAAATGGATTCCAAAGGCTTGCCCTTGGCGGAGCTTGAGGCGGAGCCTCAACCTTGCTCGCTACTCCTTGACGAACCGTGCCGCGAAGAATCCGTCCATCCCGCCACGCTCCGGCCACAGCCCCGGATGCGTGCGCAGCCATCCCTTGGCCGTGCGCGCTTCGGGCAGGTCGGCCAGTTCCTCCGCCGAGAACGGGTCGGCGCGCAGCCCCAGCCCGGCGAGCGCCGCGACCCGACCGGGCCCTTCCTCGGACTGCAGCGAGCACACCGCGAACACCAGGCGTCCGCCCGGCCGCAGCATCGCCGCCGCCGCCGCCAGCAGCCGGTCGGCCTGCTGTGCCAGCACGGCCACGTCCTTCGGTCGTTTGAGGTGCAGCACGTCCGGGTGACGGCGGATGGTGCCGGTGGCGCTGCACGGCGCGTCCAGCAGCACGGCGTCGAACGGGGCGTCCGGCTGCCAGGCCAGGGCGTCCGCCTCGACAATTTCGGCGTCCAGGCGCAGCCGCGCGAGGTTCCCGCGCAGGCGGACGATGCGCGTGGCGTCACGCTCCACCGCGATCACGCGTGCGCCGGTGGCGGCGAGCTGGGCGGTCTTGCCGCCCGGCGCTGCGCACAGATCGGCGACGCGCTCGCCCGGCCGTGCCGCCAGCAGCCGCGCCGGCAGGGTGGCGGCGGCATCCTGCACCCAGAACGCCCCGTCCTCGAAGCCGGGCAGCGCCGTGACCCGCGTGCCGGCAGGCAGACGCAGCGAGCCGGTGGGCAGACGCTCCGCCCCCTCGAACTCCACGGACGCGCCCGGGCGCGGCGTCAGGTCGACCGGCGCCTCGCGGGCATGAACGGCGGCAATGTCGCGCGCGGCCGGGCCGAAGCTGGCGCTCCAGTCGCTCCACAGCCACGCCGGCGTGTCCAGCCGCGCGCCGTCGAGCCCGTCCAGCGCCGCCGCGCCCGCCTCGGACACCCGGCGCAACACCGCGTTCACCAGGCCGGCGAACGGCGTCAGCCCGTGGGCGCGCGCGAGGGCGACCCCGGTTGCGACCGCGGCGTGCGGCGGGGTGTCGGCCAGCAGCAGCCCGGCGGCGCCGAGGCGCAGCACGTGGCGCACCGGGATCGGCGGCGCCTTCTTCAGGAACGGCTCCAGCACCGCGTCGAGCGAGCCCAGCCGGCGCAGCGCCAGCGCGGCGAGGCGGTGGCCGGCGGCACGGTCGCGCGCCTCGCCACTCGGCAGGGCGTCGAGCGCCTCCTCCAGCGGGCGGTGCCGGTCGAGCACGGCGCAGAGCAGGGCGTAGGCGATGTCGCGGGTCGGGTCGGCCATGCCGGAAATCGTGCCAGAGGTGATGGGACGGTTCATGGCGCGTCGCGGACGCCCATGCTAGGGGCGCGCAATCCGGGCCGGCGCCGGACGGGGCGCGGCGGCCCTGCGGCCGGCCGCCGGCGGGAGTGTGCTGGTGGAGCGTTGGTTGTCCCGGGCCGCGACAGGCAGGCCGCGCGTCCTGCTGGTGCTGTTCTGCCTGGCGGCCTGGCTGCCAGGCCTGTTCACCCTGCCGCCGGGCGATCGCGACGAGAGCCGGTTCGCGCAGGCCACCAAGCAGATGGTCGAGACCGGCGACTACGTCAGGATCATGAACGGCGCGGAGGCGCGCAACCGCAAGCCGATCGGCATCCACTGGCTGCAGGCGCCGTTCGTGCTCGCCGCCCGCGCGGCGGGCGTGGCGACCGCCAACCCGATCTGGCCGTATCGGCTGCCCTCGCCGCTGGGCGGCCTGCTGGCTGTGCTGGCGACCCACGAGCTGGGCTTGCGGCTGATGGGGCGGCGCGCCGCCCTGCTGGCCGCGGCGATGCTGGCCGCCAGCGTGCTGCTGGTGGTCGAGGTGCATATCGCCAAGACTGACGCGGCGCTGCTCGGCGCCACCACGCTGGCGATGGCGATGCTGGGGCGAGCCTACCTGGCACCCTGCGCTCCAGAGGAAATCGGTGCGGCCCAGGTCGACCCGCCCGGCGAGGCACTCGCGATGGGTCCCGGCGCCGCGGCGCTGTTCTGGCTGGCGATGGGCGCGGGCGTGCTGCTGAAGGGTCCGATCACGCCGATGGTGGCCGGGCTGTGCGTGCTCACGCTGCTGGTCTGGGACGGCGTCCTTGGTCTTCGGGGCACAGGGGGCCGCGGCGCGTGGCTGCGCGGGCTGCGCGCGCACTGGGGCCTGCCGCTGCTGCTGGCCGTGGTGCTGCCGTGGTTCGTGGCGATCGGCCTGGCGACGCATGGCGCGTTCTTCGCCCAGGCGGTCGGCGGCGACCTGGCCGCCAAGCTGCATGGCGGCGACGACGCGCACGGCGCCCCGCCGGGCCTGCACCTGCTGCTGCTGCCGCTGCTGGCGTTCCCCGGCGCGCTGGCGATCCTGCCCGCGCTGCCCGGGCTGTGGCACCGCCGTGCCGACCCGGCCGCACGGTTTCTGATCGCCTGGGCGGCACCGTCCTGGCTGGTGTTCGAACTGGTGCCGACCAAGCTGCCGCACTACGTCCTGCCGCTGTATCCGGCGCTGTGCCTCGTCGCAGCGCGGTGGCTGCTGCACGGTACGGAACAGCCCGCGCCGCGCTGGCTCCGCGCGCTCTCCTGGACGGGGTTCGGCCTCGGCGCCGCGATCCTGGGCGCAGGCGGCGCGGTCCTGCCGTTCATGCTTGCGGCGGCGATGCGGGGGTCGGCGGCCCTGCACGCCGCGTCCCTTCCCGCGGTGGGTACAGCCGGGTGGCTTGGGTTGCCGGCGCTGGGTGGCGCCGCGCTGGTGGGCTGGACGGTCGCCCGCCCCGCCCCGCCCTCAACCGCCATGGCCAGCCTAATGTCGCGACGTCCGCACGGATTCCTGGCCGGGCGGCTCGCGGCGGGGCTGCTGACCATGCCGCTGCTGTATGCCACGATCCTGTGGCTTGAGCTGCCGAGGCTCGGCGCGTTGTGGATCGCGCCGCGGGCCGAGGCAACGCTGCGGGCGGACTGGCCAGGCTGGAACGCCGGCGGCCAGGGGCTGGCGGCAGTGGGGTTCGCCGAGCCGAGCCTGATGTTCCTCGCCGGCACGCGGCTGCGGTGGCTGTCCGCGCCCGAGGCCGCTGCAGCCTGGGCGCAGGGCGGCGTGGACGCGGCATTGGTGGCCCAGCCCGATCGCGCCGCCTTCGAGGCGGCGCTGGCCCGGGAGCAAGCCTCCGCCCGCTCCGTCGCGACAGTGGACGGCTACAACTACTCGCGCGGCAGGAAGGCCGACCTCACGCTGTATGTGCGTTGAACCCCGGCGACAGGCAGCAAGAAAGGCCAGAGGCTCTGGCTTTGGACTCCGTCAAAGGCAAACCCTTAGAAAGCCCTACTTAAGCAAGTGGTTTCCAAAGGCCTCAGGCCTTTGGCGGGTCTGGGCGGAGCCCGGCCTTGCTTGCTGACGTGTCGCCGCCCCTACGCAGGCTCCTCCGCCGTCCAGACGCTCTGCTCCCGGATTCCACTCGACGCCAAGCCTTGAGAGGCCCTTGTCAGCAGGTCATCGGAAAGGCCGGGAGAGCGTCTCCGTCGCAGGATCAGTCGGGCGGGAAGCGCTGTCGGCACGCCGAGGCGAGCTCGACCGAGGCAGCCTCGCTCTGGCTGCCGGGCACGACCTGCAGGACGCAGCGCGCGAAACCAACCCTACCGGGATGGAACGAGCTGGTGGGCGTGACCAGGAAGCTGCAGGCGTCACGGATCAGCGACACGCCGTAGCGCGATCGGGTGTCGGCGATATGATCCAGCTCGCAGCCGGCCTTCTCCCGCAGTCGGTCGATCAGCAACTGCGCATGCACTGGGCACGCCTGCACCACCAGCATCGCACTTGCCGTCGCCATCAGCAGCCTGCCGCCAACCATTGCCGTTGCCCCGTCGCCAAGGCCGATATGGTCCGGGCCGGACGAACTCAAAGCTCCAGTCCTGAACCCGGACCGGGTGTTGGCGCGGATACGGCCGTCCAGGACGAGGGTGCCTGACAAGCCCTGCCGCAGATTGAAACCCCGACATCGCCTGGACCGGCGGCGATGCCGGCGGACAGGATCGGACCAGGGACTGCCGAAGGTCAGACGGCCAAGGCGGCCTCGCCACGCAGTTCCTCGATCGCACGCAACAAGGTGCGCGTGGTGAAAGGCTTGGGCAGGAAACGCTCGATCGACGTCAGCGGCTTGATCTCGGCATAGCGGCCGCTGATGTAGATGACCGGAACTCCCGGATGCTGGCGCCGCAACACGGCCGCAAAGGCACGGCCGTCCATGCCTGCCCCAAGATTGATGTCGGTCACCACCACGCGAGGCGGACCATGGTCGACGATGGCGCGCAGCGCATCCTCGCCGCAGCTCTGCTCGACGGTCGCAAGCCCTGCCTCGTGCAATGCCTCCACTAGGCAGACACGAATCAGCTCGTCATCGTCGATCAGCAGGATGTCCACCCAAAGCGCCTCGCATCGAACCGGCAACCTTCCTGGCACACTCGCGGTTCGGGGGGCAGTCACGAGTGCGACAGCCGGTATTATGTCGCACTCGCCACCACACGGCGGCTTCTATGTAGCTTGGCGGGGCACGACCTCTGCGCTAGCCCTCCGACGATGGGAGGGTGGTGAGGTGTAGGGGGCGTGTTTGGGCTGTTGCTTGCTGGGGCATTCTCTGCCGGTTTAGTCGGCTCGTTTCCCCAGAATGCTTTGGATCACCTTCAGGTGGCATTATTAGGGCGTGTGGACGGAATCCCTGACATGCGTTTCTGACGGATCCCGAATCGGTCTTTGTTCGAATCACTGCGTGAGCGGTATCACGGAGCCGGACATGCTGACGGGAATGATGGAGCGCGATT